>Ga0116227_10003869_pt1 | contig 32871 bp, 21 predicted proteins | sample S1TSphgellanicum_FD_89693 | JGI IMG/M metagenome (GOLD analysis project Ga0116227, IMG submission 89693) | Host-associated microbial communities from peat moss isolated from Minnesota, USA - S1T2_Fb - Sphagnum magellanicum MG | ecosystem: Host-associated > Plants > Peat moss > Unclassified... | reverse complement strand
TTTTTAAAACAGGAAAAACAAGACCAAGACTAAAACACAACAAAAAGACCTAATTCCCAAATGATGAATGATGGAAAAAAAAAAAAAAAGGAGTTTAAAGTGTCAAAATGAACATCCAAAAATTCCTAGAAAAGAATCCATTCAAGTTGTTCAATTGAGAACTTAGCAAGCTTGTCCTTAAGATGGATTTTTCAACATCTTAACTAGCATCTTGGATCATGTCAAAGCTTGGTTTGAAATGCAAAAACCCTAAACCCTAAACCCATATACCACTTCAACAACAAAAGGATCAAGGTATTTATCTTGTTGTGTTTTTTTTTCAATTTTGTACTTTCTTAATGACATACAACTTTTCCATTGTTGACCTCAAGTTTATGCTTTTAATAATGTCAACAAATTTTCAATAAAACAATAAACAAAATATTTTGAATAATAATGTGCAAATGAGGGATGATAGTTGATTAAAAACAAACATGGTTGCCAACATCCCTTTCTTGTGGGGACATCCTAAGGACGTCCTTGGGGCTTAAGGGCCATCCCAAGTATGGCATCCTTGGTAATTTTGAGGTACAATATGGTTTCTAAAAGTTTGGAGACGTTTTTGTTCAAGCTTGGGAAACGATGAGGATAAACTCAAGGATGAGATCAGGTGATGATAAGGCATGTGGGGGGAAAAAAAAAGGGTTTTTTTCAGGGGGAGGGGGCGGCGTTGTTGCTCGGGACAACATGGGTGTTTGCCAGCACATTAGGTAGTGCCAAAGAGATGCTGGGAAAATTGCAAAAAAATCACCAAGCAAAATATTGGGGGGATTTTTTTTTCTTTTGGATGATGGGGGGTAGACATCAAGAAAATGCCAAGGGATTACGGGAAAATGCAAGGCATTGTTAAGGAGATGCTACGGGATGTTTTGCAATGCTTGGAAAACTTCGAGATGCATTAGGTGAAATTAAATTTCCCGACATTTTTCTAATACCCCCATCATTTTGGAATTTTTGGATGTTCATTTTGACACTTTAATGGGGGTGTTAGAAAAATGTTGGGAAGATTATTAGTTAGGATATATCTTCAAAAGTTATTACTCTGGTTACTTTTTTAACCACACAACAGTCTACCTTTGTGACCACAGGCCAGGGACTACTTAGGGTTAAATAGGGTAGGTGCACCTACCTAGTTATACATGGGCTACTAACCCGTCTAGCAATGGGTTTGAGTATGGATTACTTAGGGAGTTATCAGGTGTTATGTAAGGAACTATTTAGGGGCTAATTAGTGTTTTTTTATTTTAGGAGATACCTAGGGACTATTTATTGGGGGCTATGTAGGATTTATTTAGGAGATTATTTAAGGATTTTTTAAGAGTTCGAATATGTTTGGGGTTATTTATAGGGTTTCATAGGGGACTATTTGGGGGATACTTAGAGATTACCTAATGGCGTACCTTGGTTGGGATGCCTAGGGACTTTGTAAGTAAAGGGATACCTAGGGGGCTACTTATGGACTTACATAAGAGGTTATTTAAGGATTACATAGGGAGGTAAGGAAATTTGACTTAGATGAAAAGGTACCTAGGGTCCTACATAGGATTTATCATAAAGGCTATTAAAACCTTAGTTTAACATCATTATCAAAACCCCTAATCCTTATTCCCATTCATAATTAAACCCTTAAGTCTTCAACCTTGTGCAAAAAAGGTTTCCATAACCTTTGCTTCAAACCCATATGTTTTGTCTTATGGGTGGGAACCTTATAAGTGCGAGCACCTTTCACTCATTTTTTTTCTTTTTCACTTCTCACTCAAATCGAAGGATTTTCTCATTTGGAGATCATGGCTTCATTTTCAAACCATGATTCTAGTACTTTTGGATCAAATAGTTCTAGCTCTTCATCCTCAAGTGATGATGGGATGCAAGAAATGTTTGTAGACATGGATAGACAAAAACAATGTGCTTTTGCAGTTGTAATTATTGCTGCTAATTCAGTTGACATGTTCAATGCCGATGAATTAGAAGAGGGCATTGGTCACTTAGTGGATTCAAGTGTGGGAGTTCGGGATGTGTTTATTATTATGTAAGCAACACCAGGGTTGTTCAAAACTTTGACCAACTTCACTTTGGCCGAGTTTGATGAGTTGACATTATTAGTGGCACTCACCATTGTGCTTCATGCACAATCTACATGTGAGCATCACATTCAAGTTTTGGATTTAGGGTTTGCATTAAAGTTTTAGTTTTAATGCTTTGGATTAAGGTTTAGGCTTAGATGTAAGGTTTGGATTAAATTTTTGTTTTAGCACTTTAAATTAGGGTTTTAGCTTTAGGGTTTAGGGTTTAGGATTTAAGGTTTTAAAGCTTTGGATTAGGGTTTACGAGTTTAGATTTAGGGTTTGGATTAAGTTTATATTTTCATGCTTTAGATTAATTTGGCAATAAAATATTGCACAAAAATTTTGAAAACATTTTTTTACAAAAGGTATTTTGGTATTCCAACAAAAAAAATTAATGCAATTTTTTAAAAATACACTTAAAAATCCTCATGTGGTGATCTTCTTAAAAACACCTTTAAAAATCATAAAAAATTCAAAAAAATAAATAAGAAAATAAATTGTCTAGGAATGCATTTCAAATGTTTATTTTAAATTGATGTTTTCCATTTTTTGTAGAATGCATTGGCCTTTCAATAGGGGTATTGTAGGCTTCAAAGCAATTTAGTACCCCTTGTTAAACTCCTAGTGTCTCTTTAGAAATGAATTGTATGTCATTCAAAACTCACTAGGGAAATACCCATTATTGAAGTGGTAGAACTAACCATATGAGTATTTTGGTTATGAAAATTTGAAAATTCAAAATTCAAATAAAATCCAAATTGAGTTTTTTGAACAATCTATCTTGTAGCCTTTTCAAAGAAAGTTCCAAAGTTGGATTGTTTGTCCCAATTTGAAACAATTTAGGCTTTGAAATCATCAAAAAAGTTTTTTAAAAAAATACACAATTAGGTTGAAAACTTTGGTGGATCATAATTTCTTGAAACATACTCCAAATTAAACATTTTAAATGTCCATTTTGTAACCTTTGGAACTTGATTTTTCCAACATTGTATTAATTGTTTCAATCAAAATTCATTTTTTTTAAATTCAAAAAAAAAGTTTAATAGGTAATTTTGATAAATATTTTTCATAAATGTTTTTGATATTTTAAAAACATACATTCAATAGGTATTTTTGATAGTTTGAAATTATTTTTGATAAATATTTTTTGCAACATTCTAAATATTTTAATAGCTAGTTTCTACAATTTTTCTTAAATTTAATTAATACTAAAATATTATTTCAAAATTGTCCCTTTTAACATCTGGCAAATCTACTTAACATCTAGATATTTGTTCATTACTAAGTATCGATCCATGTAGGTTAGCTAATATTTAACAATGGTTTACATTTTATTGTTGAAAAATACATGAAAAAAACACAAAAAATGAAATTCATATGTGAAAAAAATATGTTAAAGATATATGATATCACAATATATGTTACAATACAATACTAGGAATATTGACCTTTGTAATACACGAGAAGCATGAACAAGATTAAAACACTTCAAAAAGTCCTAATTCCCAAATGATGCACAATGGAAAAAAAAAAGGTTGAAAGTGTCAAAATGAACATTTGAAAACTCTTAGAAAAGAGTCCATTCAAGTTGTTCAATTGTGAACTTAGCAAGCTTGTCCTTATCTAGGTATGGATTTTTCAACATCTTAACTAGCATCTTTGATCATGTGAAAGCTTGGTTTGAAATGCAAAAACAACTATTATATGCTACTTCAATGACAAAAGGATCAAGGTGTTTATCTTATTGTGTTTTCTTGAATTTGCATTTTTTTAATGACATACAACTTTTTCATTGTTGACCTCAAGTTTATGCTTTTAATAATGTCAACAAATTTTCAATAAAACAATAAACAAGGTATTTTGAATAATGTGCAAAATAGGCTCATGGTACTTTCTCATGTTGCCTTTGTTACTTGCATTGTTTTTTCGAATTGCCCTTGCTGTTCATGTTATTTTTTCATGTTGTCTTTGCTGCTCACGTTGTTCTCTCAAAGTTTCCATGTTGTTTTTCTCGGTTTGTCATTGTTGTTTTTGTTGTGGTGCCTTTTGTGTTACTCTTTTCATGTTGTTCATTGTTGTTCTTCATGTTGCCACTCTTCTCATGTTGCTCTTTTCACATTGTCACTCTTCTCATGTTACTTTTTTCACACTACTGCTCATTTCGTGTTGCTGCTCTTTTCATGTTGTTCATTGTTGCTTTTCATGTTGCCATTTTTCTCTTGTTGCTCTTTTGACATTGTCATTCTTTTCATGATGCTCTTCTCGCACTATTGCTCTTCTCATGTTGTTGTTTTTGTCACGTTGTTTTTTTCGCATTGTTGCTCCTCTCAAACTATTGCTCCTTTGGCACTACTCTTCTAACATTTTCAATCTTCTTGCATTTCAAGTATTTGCTAGTGTAACCTTTATTATTCTTTTCACATTGCCATTAGTGTTCTTTTTGTGTTGTTGATACTCTATTTTGTTTAATTAATATGGTACTTCCCTTCCCCTTGCAATGTGTAGGTCAGAGCTTGGAGTTGTAACACCAACCCAGACACCATAGGTGAATTCTTTTACACATTTTCCCCATTTTTTGAACTTGTTTTTTAGTCTTGAATTTTTTTAATGTTTCATTTTGTGTTGTTTCTTTTCATTATGTACCAATTTTTTAATTCACTTGATTTGTTGGTTATATTTGCAGAATTTTCTAAACTTACATATAAAATTTATAATATTTTTTCACCAAAAAACCCCATACTTTTTCCACCTTATAATCCTTGTAACTTTTTTTAAAAGTGTAAAAATATATGTATTTTGTTTTTGTAAAATCTTTAAAGGTAGATTGCATTTTGTAATTGTTTATAATGTTAGGTTTTTTGTGTTTGATAAGATCATAAAATTATTTAGTTTTTTCCCCTATTCATCAGGGTAGTGGTTTTTAATCTCAAATTGAATTAATAATGGAATAGTCTTCTGAAAATGAAAATACAAGTGGTGTATTTATGAATGAAGTAAGAATAGAAGATGAACTTTTGCTAAAACTTGAAAAAATGGGAAATTTTTAAATAGAAAGAAGTAGGAATCTAAAAATGAATGAAAATAGTTTAAAGAAATTACATGCACAAAAATTATTTTGGAGAGGAAATAACATAAATGCATTGTGTTGGGCATTTTATTGTGTTAATGATAACAAAGAAGTTATTGTAATAGCTTTTCAAACTATGTGTTGTATTCTTTGTCATAATAATCCAATATTCAATGTAAATCCAAAAACTTAAACTAAAAAAGGATTAATCATATATTTTAGAACTAATGGTATATGCATTGAGGAAACATGTCAATTTAGATCATTCTAATATTTAAAAAAGGTTTGAAGAAGAAGTTAATTGTCTTTTGAGTGAAGATGAAAAAGAACCTTTCAAAAATAAACCAAACATTTTTTCTAACTCCATATTTAGTTTTTTTTGTTATTAAGATCCTTTCAAGAAAAACAATGTACAACAAAAACAATTTTTGGCAGATTTGGTTTTTTTAATTATGAAAAACCATCTTCCTTTATAATTTGTAAAAAGTAATTGATTGAAAAGATTTAGTGTGCATTTGTGTCCAAGAATTGTTTTTCCTTTTAGAAAACAATTTTCTAATGACTTTCTACCCAAATTAGTGGAAAAAACCTAAACAATTATATGTTTTATTAGCTTTAATAAAATGTCATTCTACAACTGCAAACTTTGATCTATGGATGTCAAAAGCTAGACATGATATTTTTGCATTGTGATTAAATTTTTAGAAGATGATTGGTAGCCAAATCACATTATCCTTGGTCTTTTTGAGCCAATAGATATTACTGGATAGACTTTGGTTAAAAAATTGACAAAATTATTGGTCAGTTATGCATTGAGGAAAAAATTATTACTTATGTCAAGGATGAGGGATCTAATTTGGACACTATGACTACAACCCTAAAATCAATTGTAAGTTATGATATGTTGGGTTTGGAGGAAAGTTTTTAGGATACTTATTTTGGGAATGCATTTTTTAAGGCTTGCGAATATGTTATAATAAAAGAAAAAAATTATAAAGATTTACAATATGTGTCAATTAAATCTATTCCAGGAGATGTGTAGAAATGCATTACTTGGCTAAAATCATCTAGAAAGGGTAGCTAAAAATGGGAAAAGGCATGTGTAAATTCAAATCTTCCCCCTTGAAAGTTGAATATTTTAATGAGACAAGGTAAATTTTTTTTTTTTTAGACTTTTTTATGTGCACATTTCTTTTCAATTTTTACTTCGCATACTTTAACATTTTCTTCATTTTTTCTTCAACTATTATTGTGCATAATCTAACATTTTCTTTTGTTGTTGTAGATTTGTTAGTTATCTTTTTCCAAGAAGCTTTGCAATTCAAAAAAATAATTATATTATGTTACAACAGGTATAATTTTATGATAATGAATGAAAAAGTACCACCTCTTTTGACATGGCACATTTGTTGCATCATTGTTGATTCTTTTGGCCTTGTTGTGTTTACTTATATTTTGCATCAATCTAAGGGTCATTGGTGGTTAAGTGATACATTAAATTTTGCCATATCCATGATTTTAGAATTCAAGGATGAAATTAATTTTGTAACCTTTGACAACTTAATGGAAGAAGATGGAAATGTTGTTTATGAATTGTCATGTTTGGCCTCCAACAAAAAGAAAGAAGTTCAAGTTTTGGATTCTTTTCTTTCCTTCTTAAAAAATGAAGAAAAAAAGGTTCATAATATGCTTTTTTTAATGTTGGACCCTAGATTTAAAACTTTTCATCTTGTGTCCTCACTTATTGGTTGTGAGCAAGGTAAGGCAATGTTGAAAAATATGACAATTTTTTTTTTTTCTTATGCTTTTAAAATGTTATTATCATTTGCATCCATTGGTTAAATCTAAATGGGGTGTTGTTGATCAAAGGGTTGAAGAGGATAAGAGTCTGGATATTTTTGAAATGATAACTAGCATAAGTGAACCAACAATGGAATTGGTGAATAGAGAGTTTTTAATTCTCAAGTGTTATCAAGTGGATGTTAAAGACATCAAATGTTCACTACAATGCTAGAAAAAACATAAAACCATGTTTCCTATAGTTGGTTTTTGTGCTAGACAATCTTAAGAATAGTTAGATCTCAAATGGATACAAAAAGAATATTTTCATTAGTTGGAATCCTTACTAGTTTTAGGAGATGTTGTTTACAATTAAAAAATTTGTATAAATTGATCTGTAATGGGTTCACACTTTAGCTAACAACTCAAGCCACACTAGTATACAATAAATAACAACAATAACATTGTACATTGCAATAGCAAAAACAAAAATATCAAAATCCACAACACAACTAAAAAATCACAACACAACAAAGTACAACAATAGAAGCACGACAAAATGTACAACACATTTTTATGCCTTGCAAACCAAATCTCAAAATCTTGACAACCCTTCCCACTGCACATTGAAATCAAGACTCCAACTACGTACTCCCATTACTAATAGCCAACAACTCTTCCTTAAAGCCAATTCTAGTACTAATCATCTTCTTGCAAAATTACACCGGGAAAGTAACATATCATCCCCCAATCCATGTGAATGACCACATGGAGCCATTAGGGTATCACCCATACAATCCGAAAAGGCTATATGCCATATTTTATGGTATCAATATTGGCATCAACATGGATACTTACATGCCCAGCTTTATATGCATTATTGCTGATGTTTACAAGAATGGCAACCGGAGCTGCAAAGGGATATCCAATTTATATGCATTGGCTCATTAGTGGTCAGCTTTTGAAAACCCGGATCTTTATGGATCCAACTATCCTCAAGTGTGCCATTGTTCATCCCCACCACCTAACCTAGGTTTTGGAAGTCTAAGAGATCACCTTGCCTTGGTGAAAATGTCTAAAACTCATTTAGGTAATGTGCTTGACAACTGATTCACCAAAGAATTGATATAACGAAACGATTCTAGTGTTTAGATATTTCAAGTCACTTGTGGTGGTATCTTGCATGTAAATCTTGTGTCAATATCCAAAAAATTGTAGATTATGGAATATGGTTTTTCCATACTAAAAAATACGGACATTATAAAAGATGAAAGAGATACTGAGGGTATTATGGAAAGAATTGATTATGTTGTGATATGTTGAAAGAACCAGACATTATAATAAACTTTGAGACAATGATGAAATCACCATGTCTAAAGAAGCTCATAATCTCTACACCCATAATTCCAAAAGCTCAGAAATCTTAGGTTCTTTGAAAAGGTTCATAATGAAAATACCAACAGCACTGACTAAGTATTGGGTTCTTTCAGATGACTTAATATTCAATTAGAACGAGAACCAACTATTCTTTGTTTACCCATATAATCTTTCAAAACTAGGATCACCCACTGTTGGGCGGTTGAAGAATTGGACCCTGAACTGGATTTCTGACTTCATTAATATGTCCAACTTGAACTGGAACTGAAACTGAACTGGATTGGACCCAAAAAAATTCTAGTGCGTTTGTATATCAAACTGGAACCATTGTAATTTATTTTTAAGAACCCAAACCTAAGGTTCTTCATAAAAGTAAAGAATCACTACTGTATGGTATCAAGTATTAACACTGGTGGTATGCACACTTGTTGGAAAGATGGCTGAGAGTTGGTGTGTGTCTCATAGCCAGCCAGGATGTTGCAGTCACAACTACCAACAAATTGCCCCTCTCTATCTTCTGTATTAGAAATGCTAAAACCATTTCTAATTCAGAAGGTTGCAGAGCAAAAAGGGGGAGGAGAAGCTTGGGCCAAGGAGCCCACAAAGTAATGGAAAAGCCCTCACTCACTTAACTTCCAGTCTTTAAAGTTTGGCAGGTTTACATCATACTCTGTAACCTAGAACTTTGTGCTTTGGCTTTTGTTTGCGGTAGATCTTGACTTTGTTGTTCCAGGTTTGATGCCGAGGTGGAGTTGATCAGATCGGATGTGCTTCATGATGGATATCTATATATGGTGGCCCATGAGTATTGAGTAGAATTTTTTATATCTTTTATCACATGGGTGTGTTGTGGGGTAGGATTTACACAAAACCCAAAGTTGGGTTGTGGGGTAGCATACACGAATGCAAAGTTTGTATCAGTACCTGTACTTCTCTTCACCACATTCGGCATGCTTCATTGCTCCTTGCAAATCAAGATAGCTATTGCATGCATTTTGGGTGCAGGTAATAACTGGTGTTAGAGCTGGTTATTGATTTTCTTCATGACTTTTTGTACGTTTTTTGTTTATTTTATTTGGGTGCTGGTTACACTATCAATATTCTTTGGTTAATAAACATTAGTTATGCATAAGGGTAAGTTATCGTATAACTGATTGATAATTAACCACCTACTATCCTGTTGATTATTGGTTGGTTAGAAGGCTTTTATTAATAAAAACAGAATTCTGTATTTTTTATCATAAAAAGTCCTAATGTTTTAGGATTGATAACCTACTTGAAATGATAACCAAGTCATTCAAGTGGGTTATTAGAATTTGAATCAGAATGTTAGGTTATTATCTGATTATCAAAAAGTTCAATAACCGATCAACATCGGTAATAACAAAGCAATGATGTTGGCTTAGTCTAAATTGGGTTTCAATTGTACTACTTTAATAGAAGAAGTTGCATAATAGGGGGTTTTCTTATGTGTATTTTGTGTGAATAAATTGATTTATTTCTTGGTATTTGATTGCATATGTGACAATGGATTCCACTAAATTACTACATCCTTAAGGATAAGCTAAATGAACATTGTGGAACTTGTTGTCCATAACATAAACATCATGAGCATGATCCCATTAGGTGTCAAGTACCACATATTGCACTTGGGTCATGTTATTGAAATTTTTTTCATTTGAAAAAAAATTGATATAATGCTCTTTGAAAATTTGTTATGAAAGAACCTAATCTTTTTTGGGAATGTTGTTGAAAATAAAATCTTCATTTGCACATAATTGGGGAGTTGAACTTGGCACCAATGTCACTCCTTACACTATGCACTAGACCGTCTAGGGGTGGCCACTTGGATCCTTATACTAGAAGGTCACCAATATCAAAGGTGGATGCCAAATGGCCATTTTTCACCAAATTGAGCTCCCTCCCTAATAACGTTAAAACTGATTGGAGGTACTAAAATGTTTATACACTATGGACAAATGTTTGCAACAATACAAACTTGTGTGCATGATGGGGTGATAGCCACCATTTATATTTTTAGTTATGGGCCCAAGGACGAGTGAAGGATGAAATTTAGCTTAAAAAACATCCTAAATAACTTTGACCATATAAACTAGCCCATACTACACACAATAGGGACTCAACAACCATAACAACAGTTTAAACTTCTAGACAAATTTTTAAATTAATGAAATTAATGTTTCACAATTGTAATATGTGCCATTACCTAGTATTAAATTGCAATGTTTTTGGGTACTATATGTCACCATAAATGTCACATAATACACATTGTAACGAATGAAATCACACAATTTATCTCTAACATGTATAATGAACCTTGGCTTTTTGTGTGGTAAAAGCCGATTTCTCTTGTAATGTGAAGGGCCATAGTGAACCAACAACACCCACCAGTGCACCTAGCACGATTGACAACGTGTTGATAGGAAACAAGTTGTGTTAAATTATTCATGTGCCCTAGCTAACCATGGTGGTTAGCTATGTACAAATCATCCACAAGGGAGGCACCTAGCTAGTAACTGCCAAATGCCTTACCTACTTACATAGCAAGCACTTGCATTCCCTACCTACTGTCAGACATATCCACTTACACAGGTAGTTAGTTACCTTGGTAAGGTAATGGAAAAATAGGAGGGTTTATTTGTACAAGATTATGAGGCTCGGACCTTGGTAACTCACCGTTGTAGGTCTCCAATGGATGGTGCACTGGTGGGTACCCCCTAATCTAATCCAAATTGAGCTGGAGACACCATATCCCAACACAACAATTTCAGAATTGCCTTTAAGTGTATGAAAATGTATTGGAAGAGGTGACAGTAGCTCCACCAATGTCCTGGACACTATGTTTTGGATGAAGCACAAAGTAGGCCCACAAATAAATGTCGGTTTGTGGGTCCAAAAAAAAATCTTTGACACTAAAATTGTTTTCACAATAAAATGATTATTGTCCATTCCCCAGTTGTAATGTCTAGTTCAGGTGTTGTGTTTAAATTTTTTTAAAAATTTAAATATTATCCCACTTTCATGTTTATGGGTAAGGGTTAAAAAATAATTAACACTTCTTCTCTATGTAATAAATAATATACAAGCTGGAATAGGGTATGATGGGTGGAACTGCTCTCACAAGTAGATGTTGCAACAATATATAGCTGCACACATCTTCAAGGAAGCAAGAATTTCATACCCAGTGTTGGGTTGGTACCCAAGTCGGTACGTCAAAACCATGGGTTCCATTTTCGATCATAGTAAGAACAAAATCAGAATTGGGTCTGATTTCCACAACTACAGGTGAAACCAAAATCAAATGTTATTTTGTTAAGAAGAAAAAAAATGAAGCCAGGTTCTTGGTTCTATCTATATGCGTGATATCAAAATCAAAACCAGAACTAAAAATCCATGGCTTTGAAACAAAATTGACTAGAATTAGGGTTAACTAGACATTAATCAATAGTTAACCACCAATACCAGTCCAGGTTTGTAAGAACCCAGATTGGAATCAGAATTGGGTTCTTGAATCCATTTATATATTATACATGAAACTGAAACTAGAGGTTCTTCATAAAGGCAAAAAACTACCCAACATCAATTCCAACCTTTTCTCACATGTCTCAATGGTGATATCAATGGCAAAAGTGTTCTTTTTTTTTGGGTCCATCCTCATTGTCCCCACTCCCCATTTTGCAAGCCCTTTGCAAAGGGCTAACATATTTGATCTGTTTTCTGACTATAAAAATTAATGGGCTTCTTGAAGGGTAGGGTACAATATATCAGATCCCAATGGCATAGAGACAATAATACTAAGCCAATTTCACCTCCAGATGCATGCACCTAAGGAATGCCTCTTGGTGCCCAAATGATAGGACAAGAATGTGTCTAGAATAAAGTTTGCTCATACTTTTCCCACAGAGAATATGTTCTTGTGCCAAAATGCTTCTGACAATGTTCGCGGACCTAAAGACCTATCGTATCTAGTAGGGACCAACTTATATACCGTAGTATCTTCACCATTTTGGCATAAATTAAAATTATTTTTCGTTTTGTCTAACTTTTTGAAAAATTATTCATTTGTTTGTGCCAAAATTTTAATAAATTTTAAAATTCAAATGTCAGGATTTGAACTGCAAAAACCTTTCCTAACAGCGACTTCATACTGAAGTAGTCTAGACACGCTAAACCATTCCATAAAAATGGTCCAATTTATTATTTTATACAAACATTACATATCCAAAATTTCAGAATTAAAAAATCAGGTGTCGGAGTTAAGATTTCAAATTTAAATAATTGTTTGTCAGTTTGTTGTCATAATGAAAAAGTATTATGAGATATATATATATATATATATATATATATACACAAAATAATTTGCAAACAAACATGATCCCAAGTCTAGAATTGATGATCTAGACTTGGGATCATGTTTGTTTGCAAATTATTTTGTGTTCCCTTTTGGAAGATTTATTTGTTTGGTTTGTAAACCTCAAATAGAATCTTAAGCTCTTTCACTTTGAAATGTGCCATACTTATGTAAAATTTTCTTACCTTGCATTTACAGACTTAATACTTGCATCGTATCTATAGGCTAGATGTTCATCATTCACCTTTACCCTTTCAAAGCTCCAAAAAATAGAAACTTCCCAACACTTGGCATTCCTGTGTTGTACCAACAAAAAATTCAGTTGTGGACCCAATACGGAGACCAACTGGGTATGATAGTTTTTAAAAAAAAACCCAAAAGCCCATTGGGGCCAGGCCCGGGATTGCCATGTTCATGCAACCAATGGGACTGTTCAACATGCACCGTCTTTTTCCCTTTGAGGGCGGAGGGAAGCGGGGGAGAGGGGATTTCTTTGAATTTTGGTGTCCCTGCCATGTTCCAAGTAAATTTCCACATGTTCTCAATAATTCCCAATGATGTTCCTCAACGTGTTCCCAAATAAGAGCTCAATTTGCCCTTATCCTTTTTGGCCTCTTATTGGGATCGTGGAGAGAGTTGTGTCAATATTGAGATTTATTAAGTATGTTTCTAGATTTGTAGTGAATACAAGTTTTGAATTTTTTTTGTAATTGGCAGTGGTGAATGAACAAAGTTTGGGACTAAAAGTTTTGTGATGATCCAATCAAAGAGGCTCATTATTATTAAGAAAGTTTGGCACTTGGAAGACACCCAAACTAATTTAATTTGGATCACACTAGGTATGTGAATTAGAACAATAGCTTAATATATGGAGTATACTCTCTCTCCTTGGGGGATGAGGAGGAAGAGATAAAGTAGTAAGCGAGAATAGAGAGATGAAGTACATAGCTGACGGGTCCTCACAAATGAGTAGAAATTGGAAAGCCATTAATAAGTTTCATTTCAGCTTCTCATGCAGCGGGAAGTACCTTGGAGATGAATTTGATTGCACCCATGTATAAAATAATCCAGTATTCTCCGGCGGGACTTTCTCTACCAAAAAGAAACTACGACAATTTGTTGTTGCAACACTTTGTTGATCACAAAAAGACATAAAGCAAAAGCAACAGGGCGGAAAAGAACAAAGAGATCTATCAAAGAGATGATGCTCCCGACCTGGCAGCTGATCCTCTTTTGTTTTCTAGTGTTGCAACTACAGGCTGTGCATGATTGGCTTGTGGCATGCTGCAGTTGGTGATTGGCTTCATGGGTCCTCATGTATGGACGTATCATGTTCTCTTCAATCTATTTCAAGACATTACCATATAGGTGCAATCTCACTTTTTCCAAAAGACAAAGTCTTTGTTCTCATCAACCCACCAACCAACTATATAATCTCTAGAACAGTTATGTCATGTTCACAATTTCTAAATTATGTTCACAATTTCTATGGTGGATTTAACAACACAAAATTGAGCAACAATTCTTGGACAAAACGACAGATTTCAAACAAAAGTCAGGCTAGCATTGCCAGGTCAGGAATGTCCTTGATCCATCTATTGCGCACTTGTGATGAGCAAGATGCTTTTTCTGTCTCTCTCTCGACTGCTAATAAAATCCCAAATTCTCTCTCCACCACGGTTCAAATATGTGCATGTATGGACTACAAAATAGTAGACAAAATTGTGGTCAATAATGAGGTCAACTCGGCCCTTCAAAGAAGGGGAGAGGACTCCAAGGAAAGAAGAGACAGCCATGATGAAGTTGCTCTTTTTTTGCATGTGATGACAAAATGTATTCAGTATCTCCTCCTTTTGGTATCTTCCTCTCCCTTCCTGATACATTCTTTTTTATAATCAAGATCCTACATTTGTGTTTTGCATAGTGCACCTGGCCTTAGAATTGTGTTTGATGAATTCCTTCCCAAACCTTTATATTAGATTGAACTCACTAAAGACAGTCCTAATAATGTGTCAACTATGCACCTTCCATTCAATGAGTTAGATTGGAAGCAAACTTTTTCAGAAGGTTGTGAACTTACGGCGGTTTTCAAGGTTCTGACATTCTTCCCTGCAATGAGTGTTATATTTCAAGAACATTTGATTTCAAAGTATTAGTGTAAAAGCAATAGCTTACCCTCTAAATTGTAAGAATGGCTTAAGACCCCCAGAGTGAGCTTCTTATGCAACTTGGTTTGGTCCCAAAAAAGCAAATTGAGGTATGGCCAAACACTTATAGAAGAGTGCCAAAAACAGGATTAAAAACATATTAGAAAATTCAAAAAAACTTCTAAGTGTTAATAGGATTGTAAGAGTGACAAGTTGCAAAACCTCAAAATAATCAAAACTTAAATCTCTAAGAGACTTTCACTTGGACTACTGTGTTTCATTTTTCAATATGAATTTTTTAATATATAGTGAATATAATAATGTAGTGGCCCATCTAAAGGAGACTTAAGATGAGGCAATTGGAACATCCAAGGTGTAAATGTTTACAGAAGTTTGTTGTTGTACAAACCATTTTGTCATAGAATTTGATGCTGATGTTTACTAATCTGAGGATCATCTTCAAAAGCATCATGTCAGTGTGCTCATGAACAAAGGCATTGCACATGAGCTTGCATTAGTGTTAAATTGCTATTTTTTGGTCACATGTACTAAATCAATAGACTTAGGCCCATTTGACACTAGGAGTCAAGGCCAAGCTTGAACTCAAATCCTATGCGTGCAATCACTGAAATCAGCCCCAAGGGCTCTACACTAGGAATCAAGGCTGAAAAAGAAAACAATTTTTTTAGTCTCTCACATTAATATGGTCCTGACTTGGCCCCCAAAGCAGTAAAAGGATACCTATCAACTTTGGAGGCCAATTTGCAACCTTTGAGGCCAAGGTTGTTACAATAAGATGGTGTTGTTTTGATGAATTTCACCCTGCAGAATCAAAGTAAACCCTAAACCAAACCTTGTATATTTTATTTTTTTCGTTTTATCTCTATTCATTTTTCACTCCTCTTGTTGAGCTGTTGTGCTTGTTTCTGGTTGATGGAGGGAGATTCTTTTTTAAAAACTTGAGATATGGTCATAAAAAAACACAAGAATTACAAGAGTTATGTTTATGCTCATCCATGGTGATTTGACTTTTAGGGTTTAGTTTGAGAAAGGAAGCAAAGCTGAGCCGAAGAATGCTACCGAGAAAGAATGAATGAATGAAAACATGTGAAGAGTTGAAGCCTTGGTCCTTCCTTTTTGGCCTTAATGGTTCTACATATGAACTCATTGATCGACAAACAAATAATATTTTATTAAGAACTTGGGGGCAATCCAACAAGTCAACAAGTGCTCAAATTTCCCATTATTGGACCCAAGATTTTTTTGGCTGACTCCTAATCATTCGGGTTTTGATCACATACATCAAAAACTTTGGTCAAAAATAAAATCAGGCATTGTTGTTTAATGAGTACAAGTGTTTTTAAATTTACTTAAATTTTTTTTTTTGGATGTAGTCAAAGTGACAATCATCTATCCAGAAGAAACTGTAATGAAAATATGGGGATTTGGAAGTAAAACTCTGGAGATCAGGTGAATTTGAGACACTTTTGATGAAAAAATCTTTAGCATTGAAGAGTGTGTAAGTAGATACATGGAATTTAACCCGGTTTTCAAACGGGGCATGGAAGTTCCTGAATTATTTGAAAAAAATGTGCCAAAACTGAAACCGCAGACTGGTACTCGGAATAAGGTTGGTATTGCTTCATGTCATAGCAGACTGGTACTTTCTTCAATATGAGTTCTCATACAAGTACCATATACGTAGGTTGCACCCTGCCTACATATATTCTAGACTTTAGTGTTTTGTTTTGTGGGAGAAATTTTTAGCACATTGGCAAATTGTTTTTTACAAATTGGCAACAAATCAGTGCTTTTGTGGGTTTCAGATTGTCAAATTTAGGCCTTTTTTGGGTTTTATTTTACAAGATTGTGCATAGGCTTTCAGTACATAGGTAGAAAATAGAAGGGGTTCACAAATGATGCTACAACCTTCATGTTGTGTTTGTTGCCAAGTTTGGCTAAATCATCTCACGGACTGATCCCAACTTTGTGCTTACATAACAAATTTGAAAAACAAAAAACTTTGATCCTATGTCCCAGAGTTTGGGTCCCATTAGTTTTCCAAATAGAACTTTCATGCAGCCAATGAGAAAACTCAGCATGCACTCATGAGGGGTCCAGTTTTTTTTTCTTTTCTTCAGGGGAGAGGTGGGGAAGGGATTTTCTGTTTTCTCCCTTGTTCACAATGTGTTCCCATCAGGTTCCCAAGTGTTCAACTCCCAATAGCACCTTGGTTTTATTCTATATGGTTTGCCCAAAGTTCAATTCCCTGGTACATAAACTGAAAAGGTGGGTGCTATAAGTGAGCATATTTGTTTCTATTTTGTGACTTGGGGTCCAAAGAGCTGTGTCTGTTGGGGAAGTGCCTAATGTTCCAAATTTATTTGTAGATGGGCCAATCAATATGGCCCCTCTCAAAAAAAAAAAAATAGTCCCAGAGTGCGAGCAAACCCATGACCTAATTAATACAAATCACACTATGACCAGCATCATCATGGCTACTAGTACAACAACACTTTTGTCAGTTCAAAAAATGATGAAAAAGAATAGGTAACAAGATAATAAAAATGACTGGGCCTAAGTAACCTGTTGGGCGTAGCTAGCCCAGGCACAAGGTACCCCACTTACAAACTTTGGAAAGTAACTAACTCATAATACAATTGGTCAGATTGTGCAAATTTTCTTAATCGTTTCCAAATCAAATCTTTTTGGAAACTCCCCAGCAAAAAAAATAAAATTAATTGGGTAGTTACAAAAAAGGTGGCAGCAGCACAACAGCGACAGCAGCAGCTGCCGCAGTGGAGAAAAGAAGCAGTAAGTTAGCAGCAGCGGCGCAACGCCAACGCCACCGGGCACCGTACCACAACGTGTCGCCGTAGTCGTCGTCGTCCTCCTTCTCTTCCGCTGGGATCCGCGCGAAGTTCTAGACTCTACAAGTTCTATCCAGTGTAGTAATAGTAGTAGTGCCTCGTCCTCCTGCTCATCCTTCTTCCCCGTGTCCTCTCTCGTCCTCTCGGTGCCACTTGCCACGCACTTGCTCGCATTCGTGTGATCCTCGTCGTCGTCTTCGTCTTTTTCTTCCTTGAAACTCTCGATCAACTCCCGCCCAAGACCCTTGACCCTTCCCTGCACCAGCTCAGGAGCTGTCGATCTTCGATGTCGCATCCATGATAATGCCAACGTGTCATGGTTTCCATTAGTTCGAAGCTAAATTATTCTAGATCGATCATCTGCAAGGGAAGGATCAACTCGATATCCATCTCAACGTCTTCTAACTTCTTATCCACATTTTGATCCTTTGTCTTTTGTTTGCTGAGAGGGATCAGCTCCTCGGAGAGAGTACTAGAATACGCAGCTAGGTAGCTGGCTACTAGATCCGGGGATAATCAGAGACTTCCTTCTTTATGATCTCCTTCTTCTTTATGTGAGTTGTAGAATTAATCCAGCTTCGACTCGGGAGCATCTCATGAGATCAAGTAGAGGCTTTAGAAGAGACTTCGACACTCTAAAGTCAGAGCTGTAGAATTCTAGCTTCAACTCTGCTGGAACCGTTTGACATGATCAACTAGACATGTGAGTGTAGAGTCCTCGATGCTGTGTGTGTGTTAAAACACTCTGTCGATGGACTTATGATCAGCTACGGACGCAATTTTGTACCCTGCTGCACAATCCATTGCAAGTGACGACTTACGTGGCAAATATTTGCTGGAGTGAATGAGCCAAGTGAGTGAGTGAGTGAGTGAGTGAATGAATGAACTTCCTCCTGCTGCTGCATGCATACAACGTTTGTTGTTTCCGGGACTCGATGCATGATGATCTGCACGCTACTGCTTTCGTGAGCCGGCGTGATATTTAAAAAAATGCACTTTTATATGAATTCCTTTTCTATGGCAATTTAGTAGATTGAGTATGTTGTAGCAGCTACTTGCAGTGGAGCACAAATTGGATTTGGTTTAGAGAGAGAGAGAGAGAGAGTGAGAGAGAGAGAGTGTGTGTGTGTGTGTGTGTGTGTGTGCAGCTTGGGGGTTGAGGAGTGTGGTGGTGGTGGTGGTGCATAGAAACAGAGACAAAAAGACACACAGAGACAAGACAAAAAGAAACAGAGAGAGAGACAGAGAGAGCAAGGGGTGCAGTGAAGATGGAGCAGCTGCAGCAGCAGGGAGTCTTGTTGTGGAACTTGACAGGGCCGATGCTGGAGTGTCCAGTGGAGAAGGGATGTTTGGTGTGGGTGGAGCGGTACTTGAGGGACTGTGTGTGCAGCCCGCGGGATACAGTGTCACTGGTGTTGGGATTGCTGAGCGTGGTGAGCTGGGGAGTGGCAGAAGTGCCACAGATCATCACCAACTTCTTTGAGAAGTCCACCGAGGGCGTCTCCCTCCTCTTTCTCATGACTTGGGTTATTGGGTAAGCAAGCCAGCTTGCAAGCTGCTGTAAGCCCGATTTAAAAGCCCGCCTTTTTTTGTGTGGATTATTTGATCGAACATGTAATTAATCAATGTCACAAACTCTGAGAACACGTCCCATTGATGAAACCAGCCATGGTCATGGCTTTGAAAGATGGGACTTTGAACTTTGGGTTGTTGTTGTTGTTTTTGAGCGAGCAGGGATTTGTTCAACCTCGCAGGTTGCTATTTGGAACCAGCAACGGTACAATAATGTGCTCTGAACCTCCTCTTCTTCTTCCCTGAGTCAGATGTCTTTCAGCTCTTGATCTTGCAGCAAACTTTGCCTCACTAGCTTCTGACAATGGATGGATGGATGGATGTACCTCTTCATCAACAAATTATGTCTGGATTGGTCAAATGACCCTCTGAGTATATTAATAGTACTTTCCAACAGAAATTTTGTTGCTTGCAAATGTTGGGTCTTGACTAAATGTTAAATGCTTTAAAATGTTTTTGAGAATGAATTTTAAGAAAAAAAACTTTGGAATACAAATTTTTTTGTTCCTTGCAAAATTGTGGAAGTCTGGAAATTTGTTGCTGTTTTTGAGTATGAAACTTTGTAACATTTAAAGTTCTTGTTTTTGTTTGCATCATCTGCTTTATATCACAAGCTCATCACTAACATGTAAAACTTCTGTTCTCTTGTGTTGGGTCTGCATAAAATTTACCATGATGTCACCAGCTACCAACTCAATTCTACATGGCAGTGGTAAGTACCTACCTCAGAATTTCTTGCCATACAAGTATTTCCCTAAAGTTTAATAATAAATACTAGGAGGATCTCATGATTCCTTTCATTTATCTGTAATTGATCATTTCTCTAAATTTCTCTCAAAAACTTAGGTTTGCACACTTTTTGGGATAAAGAACCCTCCTTATATTGACATGGTTGAAGTTCAAAAACACCACAATGTGACCCACGAAAAGAAGAAATTTGTCAGAAGAAATTTGTCACAACATTTTTCGCTCACCCTAGTGTGCTTTCACCCTCATGTAGATAGACTAATATGTGATTGATGTGTTGTCTTGTAGACTAAGTGATTTGTTCTCTTTTAGACCAGTATGCACATTATGGTTGAAGACTTTCAGAAGCACCACGTCTGAGAAAATTGTATTTGTGACAACAATGTTTGCTTTCATGCAAATAGATTTGTATGCAATGATCAATTTGGTATCTTGTAGACTACGTGATTTGTTGTCTTCTAGACTAGTATGAGATTGATTTGTTGTCTTTTAGACTAGTATGAGATTGATTTGTTTGTCTTATAGACTACTAAGCATGTGATTTGTACAAGTGTTGCAAGTTCCCTAAATTTGAGATCTATGGGTTTTTTGGTAGTGCAGTTGTATACACTTACAACATTGGTGCTGGTTGGACAAACCATTTACTACGATCATTTGATGAGGCGGATTCAAAGAGATTTCCCACCCAAAACTCAAGAGTCTAATGCATTCCCTGAGGTAAGTAAAATTCAATGTCAATTCTTAGCATATCAATATTATTATACTTTTCAAACGAAGAAAGACATTCAAATTAGCTAAATTATCACACAAATTTTGTCTCGTCACTTTCAGTCACCGATGATCAATACCAAATTCAACTAAGTTTTTCCTAACATTGTTTTGTAATTCTTCAAAGTGGATCATGGATGAAAGTATGAATTTTTTTTACTTCCATTCTTTCTAGGGTTATGAGGTGTTGTTGAGTTTTGCTCACAACTTTAAGCCACATTATTCCTGTTCATGTTTCCACTGAAAATTTCCATTGTTTTCATTATTTTTTTGTTTGTAAATTCATTAAAAGTATAAAGTGTTTTGGTGGTAGTGAAGGTGGTGAAAGTTGCAGATGTTGAAGCTTTGCAAAAGTCAGGCAGCATAGTACATGTCAAGGCCGTGGACGAAGACAACGAGACCATGAAAATTCCAAGCCAGACCACATCCATCAATGTTCCCCATCTTGGCTATTCACCTGGCAGAGATCTTTATTACATGTTAACTCACAACACCCAATACCTCTTCTTCTTGTGTTTAATCAATCCCCGAGGTCATTGCCACTGTTGCCAAACAGCATCGTTCTTCAATAGAAGTAGGGCTTGGAATTTCTTTCCTGTTGCAATTGCAGACTTTGTGAAGAGGAAAAAATGTATTTCTTGACTGAGTATTTGATAATTTAATTACATGAGTTGTTGTTTCCTGATCGGTTGGTTGGCAATTCAGGTCTGCAAGATCACTGGCCAGTAGCCATGTGCCAACAGCTGGCTCTTACGGTGTGGGATCAAGAGGAGGATCTGGCAGTGGCTATGTTTCAAGCTACTTGCTACCACATGAGGACTACAGCACCATATCAACGGATCCAATTCCAATAGGATCACACCCTGTCACTGCCGCCCGATCAGCTTCTTATGCCTCAAACTTGCTTCGCACAGTGAGTGACTGTGCCTCTGCCTTTGACAATTTTCCATTAGTAAATTTCACCTCAACATTGAGTCTAGAGAAATTCTTTTGTGCCATAAACTTTCTTGAAAATTTTTATAACTGTTTGAGAATTATTGTGGCAAAAATTTGGCACAAAAAATTTAGTTGTGAGCCACTGCAGCTTGCGTGTTGTTTTTACCAAGATCACTTTGGAATTTTGTGGTCCTCAGGTAACATCATCAGGAGTGCTACTGGTTGGATCTTTGGGTGTAAGCTCTACTCTCAGGAGAAGTACTTTGGGAAGTTTTATGGGTGTAACATCTACAATGCAGTCGAGTCGAAGCCTCTTACATGTACCCATTTCTTTTCTCAATTCTCATTGCAAATTCACATAGTTCATTGCAATTTTCAGCATTCTGGGACATACAGACTATGGGTAAATTTTGTGACTGTAATGAACCATATAACTTCATAAAGTGTCATATATTTATAGAAAGTTTTTGGTGACTGAGAGCACAGTATTTCATGGGTTTGTTCACTCTGCCCTTCAGGGTACAGACATTGTGATGCACCCAGAAATGGGCCAAAGTTTGGTATCCCTACATTCTAGGGTCATGCAGAGAAATGTTTCCAGCATAACTGAAGGATCAAATTGGGCTTCACCTTGCTAATCACCATGTGTATCCAATTTAGTATCTTAAATATGTATCATCCTTATGGATGTCATTTAAAGGGCTGAGCATGTGATGAGCCACTTGTTTCAATCACGGATCAAGGAAATTTTCCAGTCAAAGGAACAGTGGTGGTGGTGTTGGTGATGACAATTTGTTCCCGGGTGTACAGATTCATTCTGTCGTTGATAGAAGTTATCAACCCAGATTTCCCTTCGGGTTGTTGGGGGACAACATATCTCCAACAGGTGAAGTGTTTGGGTGGATCATGGCAGCTATCTACATGGGTGGTCGGCTCCCTCAAATCTGGCTCAATGTATGCCTGCCTGCCCACCCACTTTTCAAAAAAATTCTTGCAAGTTTGCTCTCAACATATTAGCTTTAAGCTTCTCATGTAGAACTTGATCAGCACAGAAAAAATTATTGTCTGTTGAGATTGTCATCTGTTGAAAGCATTACCATTCTTCAGATAGACTTTGAAGTACATAACATAACTTACATTGTTGGTTTTTTTGTTTTGGGCTGTGGTCCTTAAAACGTGGGGATGGATATATTATTTGCTCGTGGCACCATGACTCTACAATGTAATGCCTCGGACCACAATGCTTTTCCAGATAAAAAGAGGGACAGTTGAGGTAGGTTTGCAGCACACTCTGGACAATGTTTTGTGGGTAGTAGTTAGTTACTGAGAGAGCTCCTGAGCATGTGAATTGCTTAGGCACAGAGCACTTCGCATGCTTCTATTGTTCAAGAACTCTGCTTTCTGATGCATCTGACAAGATGCTAGCATGATGACAACAAGTGGGAGATTGCCACGACATGTCTATTTAAACAACCTTGCTATATAGTTGTGCATGAATCTACAAACTTCTCTAATAATTTTGGGGATTTGATTATTATTGCAGGGTCTAAATCCATTGATGTTCATGTTTGCGCTGATCGGCAATATTACATATGTGGGAAGGTAGTACTTTGATTTAAACTTAGTTCAGAAATTTTCTTTCATTGAGTTTGCATCTAAGTTCAATATGAGAACAACAATAGTATTTATTGGCTCTACCTTTCAGTGTAGAGACATAATTGTGATGCACCCAAAGTTTGGTATCCCTACATTTTAAGGTCATGTGGAGTCCACTATAGAAACATTTCCAGCATAACTGAAGGATACACTTGAGGCTTCACTATGTTAACCACCATGTGTTTCCCAATTTAGTATGTTGAATATTTCATCATCCTCATGGATTTCATTTAAAGTGCAGAGCCATCATGTCACAAGATGCTTGTTTGAGATATGTTGTGGTCGGTATTGATGTGCAGCATACTAGTACGCAGCATGGAATGGACAAATCTGAAACCAAATCTACCTTGGCTAGTGGATGCAGCCGTGTGTGTACTCCTCGATGTCTTTGTATCCTCCTCCTCAAGATCTTAAACCCTAAACCCCAAAACCCATTCCATGTTTTATGCTCCAAGTTTTGATGGACCCAAGAACCCCTGTTTGATGACTGGCTCTTCTTTAACATAAAAATAGAGACATAATTTGAATCTGGCACTCTGGAGGCTAATAAGAGGAAGATTATGTTTTGTAAGGTACCTGCATATACAAAAGGAAAATTAGGTCAAATTTTTATGTTAACCAAATGTCCATGTTTTGAAAAACCTACTGGGATTAATTTTTAGGAGGTTTACAAACCCATTTTGGGTGTGGGATGGATGTCAAATGACAGATGTAGAATGAAGTGTTGTTTCTTGTTCTCCTTAACAAATGGCCCAGATTATATTCCAGTTTGTCTACTTCTACAGGAAGGCATCAAAACTGGATGAAGATGATGACAACAACAAGGCTGCTTCTTATCATCCACTTCCTTGATCACTTGACTCCAATTTTTGTACCTTTTTAAAAGAAGTGAGGAGGAAGGGTTTTACTACTTAGCCTGGTCCTCCATGAGAAACTCTACACTCTAGTTGCAATTTTACAATTCTTGCACACTTGGGTGAGCAAGTGTAAAAACTAAGCAAGGATTCTTAATATGTTCAACAACAACCACAACAACAAGTATTTGGCTCTTTATATTCGGCTCTGTTCACTGGTTTTGCAAGCTAGTCAGAGTGTTGATGCAGCTTGTGGAATTTGACCCATGAGCTATTATCATGATTAAGTGGACAAATGTTGAACTGTATGTTATTGTCAAAGTATATAGACTTGATGAGTCCAGAAAAAGTCTTAAAACTCTTGTTGGTATATTGAGTAACTTGGGAGTATGTGAGTAACTTGGGAGTATGGGATCAGGGTTTAGGGTTTAGTTAAATGTCCACTAATGAGTCAAAAAAATGCTTTTATGGATCCACATCAAAACAAATTTGATGTTAGAGTTTTTAAGCTTTAAAATCATTTAATTCATAGTATATATAGTTATAAATGGTGTGTTCCAAAATTTTGAGTTACTTTTTACCCTAAAGTCATGCTCTTATGCATCTACAGACAAGACACATGGTGATTTAAAGTGAAATCTATAAATCATAGAGTAGGTATGGTGATCTACCTTCCAATGCAAACATAGTTTTCAAAATAATATAAATTTTCCCTTTGTTTGAGAGGGCAATGGGTAGATATAATCTTCCAATGTTCCATCAATCCATTTCTTTCTCCATCATGCAAGTGAGTTCTAGTGCTGAAAAAATCGCCCTAATTTGACAGATTTCAAGTTTTGTTTTAAAAAAAATTGGCAGATTTTAACAAGTTCCAGCAGGTGGCCAAAATATAAAAGGTTTAGTAAATTTTTCTACTTTCATATCTGGTGTCCAGCCAAATGTGACTAAATGTTCTTGTGGATGATCACCAAGTTGGCTACATTGCAAAATTTGGGGAAAAAGTCTATGGATATGGCTATGGAGAGGGAGAAAGACTTTCGACCTTATGTTTGTGAAGGACTTGGAGAACAAATGGACAAGCACAGAACACAAAATGGCCAAACATTGGGCCAAGGACGACATATGAGGCGAAATACAAGAACACAAGATAAATCAAATCAATGAGCAAAGTTTTGTTTTCAATTTTATCAAGTAGATTAACAGGCAATCATCCAACAAGAGGAATGAGCCAAATTTGGGTAGAGGTGAGAATGTGAAGGAGCTTTTGTTTTAGAATCTTACCTCAATAGGGTGACATGTGACTTTTAATTTCCTCCAAATATGCCCACTTTTGCAATATTTTTCCCCAAAAGCCCTTTGTACAAATGTTCTTTTTTTGGGGTGAATTTTCGCACTGTGGGGACAATAAAAACCCAGTGTCAACTGTAAAAGGGCTTTTCTGAATTTTGTTGTTGCAAAAGTGGCCATATTTTGAGGAAAGAAAAGTTACATGTTGCCATATTTAGACAATGGGTTCCTATGGGTCACCAGAAGAATTCAAACCGGCAAATTCAGCACCTTAATCGGCCTGAAAAACAATAAAATCTTCAGGCCTACACAAAACCCTATTATGCTAAACATTGAAAAAAGTTCTTTCCTAGCATTATCATTAGTCTTCTCAGAAACTTACCAAACCCTAGTACACATTAAACTGTTAGTTCACTCAAGATAACTAAATTTGTTTTTTTCAAACATCAAATCCAGCAATTTCATTGGCCATAACATCTTTTCTGCACACAAGCCTATATTCAAAAGCCTCTGTATATTTGTTAGTACACACTAATATTATATTAACCCTTGTTTAAAAGACTGGAGAAGAGTAATGCTGTTTACAACAAATAGTATATCAGTTTCCCAAAACTCCTACTACTTGCGAAGTTCCAACAAGGTTTTTTTGGCTGGTTTCAGGTTCTGGGTCCCTCCGTTGTTGGACTGCAGCAGCAGGTTGTGTTATGTTTGGAATAACTGGAACAGGATTTGGGAACCACCAGGCTTTTTGCTGGAGCTAGAACCCCAGATCTGGACCAAGGAGAGACAGCCCTCCTGGTGGATGTGGAACTAGATACAAGGGCTCAATTTCTAGGCACATTTCAAGTATTAATGAGGCATTGCAAACTGTAGGCATGCAAGTATATCACTTTTCCAAAAGAATAATGAATTGCATGCAATTTGTGTGTGTACTTCATTTCTAGGTGGTCACTTTTTTTATTGGTTTATACAATGCTCACAAGTACATACATTAAGAACTTTTCAAATTTGGGCTTTTTGTTGGCAAGCACCTTGGCTGGCAGAATTTCACTTTAAATTTGAGGGACTTTACAAAAGTGGAAGATACCCCGGCAAAAGAAAAGGAAAAAAGAAGTAAATCTTCTGTAATAAAGTCTCTATTCCCACTTTTTTGAAAAGCCTTCTTTGCCTTGGGTAAGAAGTTGAAGTGTTGGGTAAAGCCCTTGGCCGCATGCTTTATTGAGTGTAAAGACCTGTGTTGATTTTTTTTCCCCCCATGATACCCAAGAGATACCCAGTGGGTATCGCAAAAAAATTCCAGATTGGCAACTATGAAAACACACTAATTCTTCTATCCATATGTCTTCAAGTGGGGACACACAAAGAACTTATAATCACACAAAAGTTTCAGAGATTTTTATCTAAAAGTGACTTGACCCGGGAAAAACAAACAAAAAACATCATAGTATGAAAATTGAAAAATTATAATCTTGAATTAACACAAAGTTTCAAGACACAAGTCACAACACACTTAGCCATTACTCTTCAAAGCTCATTATCTTCATAAAGCTCCTCTCCGCCCTAGTCTTCAACATTCTCTTGTGACATGTCATAGTCATCGCCCAAAAGAAGTTTGTTTTTTGACCTGTCCTTTGCACTAAATTGTCCAAGTATTAGGATCTAGATCTGCCAAAAGCAAACTTTTAACAACAATACACTCACTTAGGTTTTTTCTTGAGTACTATCTATGCTTATAGGCAACTTGAGCTACATCCGTGTTGAGCAAAAGATGAGTCAAAGATCTTGCACATTATTTAAAAAAAATACAAGTATGATTGTTCTAAGCAAATATAGGTTCAAATGTGACACAACAAGCAAACAAAATTTAGACATAGTACTTAGTCATGAAACTCATCACCTCCAAGAACGATTAGGGTTTAGGGTTGGGTGAAGTGATATAATTTAGAATGCAGAAAAAAATTGAATGTGGAGTTGATTGAACAATACAAAAATCTGACTCCAGCTTCAACCCAATGTTTCAGCACAAGAAATATTTGCCTGGCCAGCAGCTATTATTGTAAATTGTACTTTGATCTCTTCAAATCTTCCTCAACCAATTTAAAACCCCAGCTGAGACAATTGCAGCTTTCTCAGAACAGAAGTCATATAGTATCAAAGCTTTGAATGCATATGATGGGAGCAGTTGCACCCATTATTATACTCATGCTCAGTTTCAACATGATGGCGAGAAATTTGATCAACTGAGCAAACACCCATGAGTGTCATTGTGCGCTCCAATTCATCTCGTAACATCTCTAGCATCTTCTTCACCCCAGCTTCCCCATCCACAGCAAGTCCAAATACTGAAGGTCTCCCTACCTACAAAACAGCAAACATCCATTAAAAATTATCAGCAGTCAGAAATGAAAATTATACTTGGAGGTTTAGGGTTTTAGGGTTTAAGGGTTTATGAATCCATCTCTCTCTACAGATCCAATCTGATCTGTACTGCAAAGCTCAAAAGAGGCAAGTTAAATCCAGACTCCTATAAATTGATGATCATGTCAAGCTCTGTAGGGTTTTTCAGAATTGACGTAAGACTCAGGTATAATCTTTACAAAGCATATTCTGAGACACCTTCTAATCTGCTCTTGAAACACCTTGAATGATGTGTTACAAAGCATTCTGAGGTAGAGATCTTTTAACTTGCTCTCGAAGCATTTCATTCAGTCACAGGTTGCAAATAAGTCAGGGACAATGTCATCTGATTGTAGTGCTGCTAGCTGCAAGTGAGAGTGGTACTTGCAATCATGTGCACTTTTTAATTTTTTTTACAATTTAATGAAAGGGAGTTTACTTATATGCTGGAATTTAATGTTATGTTTTGATGAGCACTTACAAAAACACCAGATGCACCAAGTGCAAGAGCCTTGAAGACATCAGTACCACGACGAATTCCTCCATCAACGAACACAGGTACTTGGCCACCCACAGCCTTCACAACCTGCAGTATATCATTTTAAAATTCGAAGGTTTCAAATCTTTTATACCAGAAATTTTGATTGGGTTTCAAGGTCAGACTTGGATTCTTTGACAATGTCAAATCAGTTAGCAAAACTTTTGCAACAGAATCTCCTTCCTGGATCATGTCAACGCCCATGAATCACAATATTAGATGGAGTGCATGTTAGAAGAAATTCTCAGCAATAAATTTCACCTCCTCAAGTATAGAAATTGTGGGAGGAACATAATCAAGTTGTCGAGCTCCGTGATTAGAAACCATAATGCCTGCAGCTCCAGCTTGCACTGCTAGAATTGCTGCCAACCAAAAAAATGACGAGAAAAAAACCCCATGCAATAGGACTTGTCATCAGCAGCAGCGCACTTTTAGATTAATGAAACAATTCAAGATACAAAATTTCCCAGAACTTCTAGTACCTGGACAACAGAAAAAAATTCTCCATGCTAACCACATATCCTTTTGTCCAGTTGTACAAATTGAGCTGATCGAGAGTTCGACTTGAGGAATCAACTTGTCCTAATCTATACTACCATACATATGTAGAAGTTAGAAAACAACAGTAATTGTAGCTGGCAGCAGGCTAGGCATGCTGCAACAGTGCTTACCATCTTCACCATTGAGAATCCCCTTGAGAATAATGGGCAATTTGGTAATGCTCTTCAACCATTTCACATCCTGAAAACAAAAAATACCACATGGTCATTAAGGCATAGAATTGGAGACAAAACAAAGGTGGTCCAGAGAATTTGCAAGCTCAAAATATGCACAAGTCTTGATCAAAGAGTTTGAATCTGGAGCTCAAGTTGAACACTCTTTGCAGCCATTTTCTATCACCAACTCTGACCTGTTGCAGCTCTAAGTATACAGTATCTCATTGATCAATGCAGAAACATTGTGCTGAGCTATATACAGATTGGAAAGTGTTTCATAAGATTTCAAATCTAAAGTCCTGATCTGGCCTGCACTAAAACAGAAAGTCCTGATTTCTTTGCTTGAGATCAGAGCAATAGACTCTCAGTAATTAGACTTCCCACCTTCCAACTGAGGGATCTGTCAAAAAGCTTGTCTGCCCATGAAGCAAGCATTGAGCTGCCAGTCTGTGAAAAAACCACCACCAATGTATAGAAGATTATTATCACACTTGTTCCTTGGTCAATCTAAAGCTCAGGGATGCATCAGAACGGACATGACACATCTCAACTGACATTACATATCATGTATAACCCTGGTTTTGGAGCATCAAACACATTGATCTAGTGATCTGAAACTAATTCTACATACTTAATTTCACAGATTCTACAAATTATTTCTCTTCAGAATTGACAGATTCTCTTCAGATTCTACAAAATTATCAAGAGTGAAAATGGTATTCTGGCCACATGAATGATTCAAGAGCAGCAGTTAGAGTGCAGCTATCAGATCTTCTTCCAGAGCTCAAGATGAGTTGGGGGAATATTGCAGGAGATGGAATTTGGAGATCATAATAATATGTTCAACTACTGTACCCGGTCCTTTTTGTCATGTTGGACAAAAGCTTCCATGTTTGGGTTGGCAATATGAGGTGGCAATGTGAAACTGTGCAACACAATTCATGATTGCAGAAGCCAGAAGGGTTAGCTAAGAATCATCAGACTCGTAAAAATTCAAGCTTAATTATAATAATGCCAAAGTGAAGTTCTCTTCAGATTGCAAATTTTTTGGTCAAATCCATAGTAACAATTGATTATGCAGTTGAATAATTTCCTGTAGCTAAGACTGACAGTACAGTGTATCATGTGTGATAAATCACAAGATTCTGCTCCTAGACTAATTGCATCAGCAGGTCAGGGTTGAATTGAATTTTTACAGACTTGTTTTTCAGGTCTGCTTCTCTGCGGCCAAGTCGTGGTGTATCAACTGTCAGCACTAATGCACGGAAGCCGGCATCCTCTGCCCGACGCACCAAGTGTTGTGAGATTTGTCTGTCCTTGTAAACCTACAGCAAATTTTAGATCAAGTGATCTGAATCCACATTAAAAGGAACTTGACATCATGATCATGAATTGCAACAAAGTAAATTCAGGTCAGACTGTAAAAGTGATCTGCATGCCACAGATCATCTGCAGGCTGCATTAACTCCTGCCTGAGAGAGATCTCATGATATTGAACCCAATTTCTTGTACCAAGACTACATGAGATTCATCTGCAGAGCTTGAATCAGATGTATTTCATATGTTGGATTCCAAGACATTCTGGATTCTGCAATATCGTGATGGCCCTTGCACTGGGTTGAAGTTCTCTATCTGAATCTGGGTGCAAACACAGTCAAAGGAGCCATGAGGGGTGCCAAGGTAATTTAGTCCTTTTCCAAGGACTGCATGTGACATGTGGCATTCATGTGTTGGTCTATAATCCTAAATCTGGTGACTTACATAGAGCTGGAAGAATCGAACACCTGGAGCTGCTGCTGCAACCTCCTCCATGCTGCAGCTGGAAGTGGTGGATAAAATCTGCCATACAATAATATAAACCATTACCATGATATTCATGACTAAACCCATTACAAGATTCAAACTCCTGATCAAGGACCTGAACTGCAATCTTTTCAAGGTTTGCCATGTCATGCCATGACCAGTAAAGTCGTCAGAAAAATGGATCTAGATGTCTGGCAGCAAAACATTGTGCCCAGATCATGATGTAGAAATCTAGACATGTCCAGTGCCAAAACAAATTGTGCCAAAGATTATATATCTCATGTGCAGAAGTTTTGAAAAACTGGAAGAACTGATCTGGTTGATTGTCTTAGAGAGATGTGGAATGGAATTCCATGTTCTTCAAAGTCCTGAAGAATATGTCATGACGAATTCGAATGAGTTCACATGAAAACTAGGAGGATTTGCTTGCAGCAGGAGCAAGCATGCAGTAAGTACCATGATTGTATCTGCTGCTGAGACGGCTCTTGCTGTTGCAACTTCACCTGTACAATCGTCCCATTTCCACATGATCCACCGGCCACAAGTTACAACAAAGTTAGACTCCATTTGCACTCAATTGCAATTGCAATTCTTGAGAGAGAGAGAGAGAGTATATTTCGACATCTTCGACTGTAACTATTCCAAAACAAATCCAACATTGAGGAGCCGGGAGAACAAGACTCTTGTCTACCTTCGGGATGTGCGAGTTTGTGCAAAGCTGCTGGAGCCACCATGATCGGCATAGCAATTCTGAAACCCAAAACAGTTGTTGATGTATTGACGCTGCTCACGTCCACAAGTATTCGAGGTCGAAGCCTGCACATAACACAACTCAACTCTTAGTGTATGAGATAACAAACGTCGGCGCGACACTAGTGAACAAAATTTTCTTCCACCAGCTGGATGTTCTTCCACAATGTTGAAGATCGAGACTAGGATCTTTGCAAAGCAGCAGGCTCTTGGTCAAAAGCCTGGATCTTTGCAAAGACTGATCGTCTTGATTGTTTAATTCTACATCTGATTTCCAGACCGGGAAACAAACTAGCTTGTAGATTAGATCATCAGATCATGTGCACGGATTTTACAAGAGACTAGGTTCAAGAGGAGTCGCGCGCGGGCTGATAGACTAGTCTCGCAGATCGTAGCCAAACTGGGACCTGCTGCTGAACTCACCTAATGCGAGAGAACGCATCACGATTCTGTTGCAAAGTGTGTTCATCTTCTGCACCAGATGCATAGTAATCAAACGCCATTTTCGGCATCTTCTTCTTGGCCAAAGCCTCAAACTCGTCCACCTTCACCACATCTTTCGACATTGTTCTAATTCTAACCAGCTGCCGCAGAAATTGATCTCAACGTCCCTTGACTCACGCTCTCTCCTCGCGGTCGTCGATCCACACACCTTGCGTGCTTGCTTACTTGCAACAGCTTCCAATTAGTTGATCTCGAGGCTCCGCGACCCACACCTTGATTGATCGATCGCTTGCTGGATACCTCGCCGGCTCGATCCCACACCTTGCACCTGGCACTAGTACGCACTGTACTACAGCTCCTGTATTTGCTAAATTCCTTGAATTCTGGAGCTTCTCCAAGCGCTTCTAGATCAGAAGATTTTCATCTTCTACTCTTCAACTAGTACTAATATAGTAATACTTGTTGGAGCTCGAACCTCTTCCTGTAACATCAACAACTACAACAAATTCTCCACATTCTAGTGGAGTTGGTAAATTTTTGGTTGCTTTTAAAACATTAGAGATATCCCATGAAACAATTTTTTTTGGGGGGGGGGGGGGGGGGGGGGGGGGTTTCCATCTTTTTGTTTTTTTTTTTTTTAATAATTATTATTTCTTACTTCTCCCTTTTTTTCTTAAAAAAAAAAC
>Ga0116227_10003868_pt1 | contig 32880 bp, 26 predicted proteins | sample S1TSphgellanicum_FD_89693 | JGI IMG/M metagenome (GOLD analysis project Ga0116227, IMG submission 89693) | Host-associated microbial communities from peat moss isolated from Minnesota, USA - S1T2_Fb - Sphagnum magellanicum MG | ecosystem: Host-associated > Plants > Peat moss > Unclassified... | reverse complement strand
ATAGACACAAAAAAAAAAAAAAATTGGGACAGCTCAAAAAAAGGATTTTTTTGGAAATTAGGTTTGTTTGCCCCCCCCCCCCCCATACATGCTTGGTATATCTATTACAATAAACCCCCTTTATAATCACGTCCATTTTAGCCACATTTTTATTTATTTCACATTTTTTTTTTGGTAACCATTCATTTTAGTAAGAAACACCATTTTTTAGGGTTATTATCACACTCATCTCGAAATGCAAAATCTTTACAAAGCTTTCTTTGTGAATGTGACAATAATAGGGAAATTTAAGATAAGTATTATTAGGGTTTTGTAAATTATGGTTCTCTTTGGCAATGTTAGTGTTGTTTTATGTTCCAATTGTGCAAATTAATAGCAATGAATGTAGTTGAAAAGAAAAGAAAAAATAACTTTCTAATGTAAACAAGCAAAAGATATGCAAACTTGCCAAGAAAGCAAAAATAATTAATTTATAAAATACACAAATTAATAGTTAAAAAGTTCAAACTCAATGTAAATCATCACATTAAAACATGAAAAAATCATAACCTTCTTCAAGTTTAATAATGCATAATAAAGTTTAAAATAACCCATGTAAAAAATTTAAACAATTTGCACCTTTACTCTAACATAAAAAGGTTGTTTTTGAAGTTTTTTTTTGCCTATAGTTGCAATCTTACAAAGGTTTAAAATGGAATGTGACTATACATATTTAAATCACATTTTGTAGTGTCACAAAAAAAGTGGTCACCAAGGATGTGATTATGAAAGGGGTTTATTGTATCTTAAGGCAATAATAAATTTTTATAACATAAAAGGCAACATTAATGCAAACAAATTAATCAATTAAAATTTAATTTCATTATGATTTTTGTTTTAAATTTTTTATCAAAGCCTTATTGAAGTTTTTAAAATAACATCAAATTAATTAAAAACATTTATATCCCATAAATTCATTTTATATTAAAATCTTAATTTATTTAAAAATTGATGTAATTTATTTTAATCAATTCTTGCATAATTTTTCGAATCAATTTCTTAAGAACATCATTTTAATAAGATTTGAAAGAATTGAAGCTAATTATTTGTATGTTTATTAAACAAATTTCATTTGAAAAATTAATCATATGATTTTTTTTTACATTTCATAGTGATACAAAACCTCATGATATAAAAAGGCAAGTGACAATTTTTAAAAATAGAATGATAATTAAATTAGTTGCCCAACATTCATATTTTGAAAAGAAACCCAACAAGTAGATGGATAGACTTCAAAACAACCCATCAATTGGATGGGTGCACCCAAAATCTACAAATGTGCATCCATTAGCTTGGGGCAATAAAAATGTTAAAAGGATTTTATTTTATTTTAAATCACAATATTTAGATAATAGGTTTCAATAGGTTGCCAAAATATAGCAAGATTCTTAAAATTTTCTACTTTCCTCTCTGACCTAGAATCAAAATTGGCTATTTTTTTGGTGTGGATGATTGTTAATGTGGCTACACAACAAAACCTCTGGTTTACCCACTTAGAGTTAGAAAACAACATTAAAAAACCAAAATCCCATGTTCTTTCCAATGGTGACTAGTTATGGTATTTTAGACCAATCCAAAGGATATGAATAAGGCATATTCTTTTTAAAATTTTAACAAAAAATATGTATATGGATATTTCAAAAAAAACTTTATAAAGTAGGTTATGCATCTATTGAAATTTTGAAAATTTTCCTTCATTGCTTGTTGTGCATTTGCTAATTTTTTAATTCAAGGTAACCTTTTGATATGCATATAAGTTATGTATACCAAACCTAACATGCTAATTGTTCAAAAACAATGACATTCAAATTTCAAACTTGAAAATCAAGTAGCTTGTGGGGGAATTTAACCCCAATTCTTTATAGAACTTTGCCTATACAAAACAAGCTACCTACTTTGCCCACTACAACATAAGTTGCTTTCAAAAACATACACCCAAAAAAACACCTCAACATCCCAAACCCCACCCATCCACAAACGTGTTGGAGCACAACAATTAAAACTGTGTATGCAAAATATATATCAAGCTTGAACTTGATCAACAACAAATTTTGTACACCTAGAATATATACAAGGTTGTTGTAGCTTGTTCAACAACATGTTCTGTACACCCAAAAACATAGCCAAAAGCTTAACAACCTTGCAACATCAACATGGATTGAATTGGAAGCAAAAAAACAAAGGATGAAGGTGACATATTTAATCACTACCAACATTCATAGATTGTGAGATAAATAATCTATAAAATAAAAACAACTTTGTAATAACAAGTGCCTGTGAAAATTCCTCCATTGACACCTCAACACCAAACATATTATTTTCCTTTTTTAAAATTTGAACATTAGGTTCATCACATGGTGCTACAACTATTTCAACAATAGGATTCATCCAATCAAAAACATTCATCAAAAAGGGGATGAGCTCTTTCACATCATATTCAATAGCAAAGCATAATGCATTTCCACGCCTCACAAAACTTTCCACAATTCGTAAATATTTGAAATGAGGATCCAACATCAAGGCCAACATATTGTGAACTTGACGAAAATAAAAGGTTTTCAAAATTCAAAAAAGGTTTAATTATATTTAATTGCCTTACATTAAACCTTTTTTGTAACCTTACATGTGATGTAATGACTAAAGCATCTAATAGAAACTAGTGGCCTTTGGATTGGTTCATCACACATGTTGTCACCACATGATTCAAACAATGAATGGCAGTTTTCACAATGGCCCACACTTGGGCCTTAGGGTGTCTCTATTGCAATGTTAATATTTTTTACTTCCCATAACGTAACAAGATGGCTTGTTTAAATTCCAAAGTTTCTTCAAACATAATAACTTTATTCACAAATTCAGTTTTCTCTAATGTTTTTAGCTTTTGGTGTTACATCCCATTTTCAATGCAAGTTTTTTCCCACTCCTACCTCCCTTTTCCTAATTTGTTTGTCCAAGTGATTGTTTTTTCCAAACCAATTTAGGCATCTTTCACACCCACCAAAGTTAAACCCATAAAATTTTTATCATCGTTTGTTGCAAATTGGCATGTTTTAAACATCACATGTCCAAAACAAGTGTCTTCATAAACTCACAAAGTTTAAATGGTTCACAATCAATTATTGATGTTTTAGTTATAAACATGGTTCCTAAATTATTGCCTTCATATTTCACAAAAATAATCACATGATGTATTAGTCTAAACATTTCCAACAAAGGTTGGAGTTGCAAAGCCATGGCACTATTGCTTGTTTCATGCACTTCAAACAACCCAATAATAGCATGCCTAGGTGTTCAAGTTTCATCTAGATAATTAATCATTAAAGCAAATGTGTCAATGTCACCTTTGGACATCCAAAGATAAAAAAATAACAAACATTGTAATTGCAAAGGACAAATGTGGTAGCACATGCAATTCCATGGTTTTTGTAACCATTGCAAGAAGCACCCATTCCAGAAGAGAAGAATGAAAAGGAAACACAACACAAGGGCATTGTTGAAATACTAACATGTGTAACCAAATGTTTTCACATGTTGAAAGAGACCTAGAACCTTTGAAAATATAAAGGACAAGATTTTCCAAAAATTGTTATTATGTTTCATTAGAATTCTTGTATAGGTTTGTTGGCCCCCCCAAAAAAAAATTTGCAAAACTAATCACCCTACCTTTTTCTTCCCATGTTGCCAACTATGATATGTTTCAAAAAGCTTAGTAATTGCTTTTTCACTTAGTACAATTTTTATTTTAGCAAATAGATGAGGATGCCCATTATCAATATGTGTTTTCATTAAAGCAATCCCATTGGTTTTGCTATATTTGATCAAACCCTTTTTAATAATGGAATTGGATTGGTTTAGAATGTTATTAGAAGCATGTTGAAATATATAGACAATGCATCACAACATTTGGGGATTCTCAAGGTTGATAGGTAAGTTGTCATTTACAACAAAGAAACTTAAACAAATAGAAGTGTTGTTATGCAGTTTCCATAACAAAACTTGAACTTCCATAACTTACTGATGTGCTTCATTAGACACTAGTACATCACTTTAATCACATTACTAGTGGACACTTTCTACATCTAACAAACTATGAAAAGGTTGACATATATTCACATCAAAGGTAGCTTCCTCAATTCCACTCATGGATTCAAAGACAAAAGTTATGTCTTCAACCATTACAAAATTCCAAATAAGCTTTATGCACAAGAACAACACAACACCACCCACATTATGCACACACTTGAACAATAAACCTTAGAATACACAAGGACAACACACAACACACCACCACCCACACTATGCACACTTGAGCACCAAACCCTAAAAACTATGATTTGATTCAAGTAAAAACAAAAAAAAAGGATTGTGAAGAACTTATTTGATTATGTAAACAACACTTGAAATCAGTATTTGAATTAAAACATATGTTGCAAAGGAGTGAAAAATCGAAATCCCTAATTAGTGAATGAAATCAACATAAAACTCTAGAACTGCACCCAAATAACAAGAAAATTGAAATCTCTACAACTAGTAATGCATAAGCAACAAACTTGAACGCTTTAGAACTACACACATAAATAACAAAATTAAAAGCTCTAAAACAAGTAATGCATGATAAGTAATAAACCTAAAAACTTTAGAGCTCCACGAGTCCATGTACAAACAACAAAATTGAAAGCTCTAGAGCTAGTAATGCATAAACAATAAACTTGAAAGTTTTGGATCTGCATGCATATGTAACAAAATTGAAAGGTTTGGAGCAATAGGCATAAGTGAGAAAAGTGAAATCTTTGGAACCAAAAATTGTGATTCAATTGAAGTAAAAGCAAAAAGACAAGGCATTGTGAGAAACTTACTTAATTATGATCATGAACACCACTCAAATTGCAAAAGCTTTGATGCACATAAGCTCCTTGTTCACAAACTATTAGTGCACAAAAACCCTAAATCAAATCAAAACATACGTTGTAAAGGAGTAAGAAACCAAAAACCTTAAATCAATGAAGGAAGTTGATTGAAAGTGTTGGAACAACATGCAAAAGCAACAAAACTGAAGTCCAAGAAAACTAATAACCTTGGAGTTGGACATAGTAGCAAGAAAAATGGAAGCTCTGGAGTTGCACGCATAAATGAGAAATTGCATAAGCAAGACCTTAGAAATTCTAGAGTTGCACATATAAGCTAAAAAACTTGCAACTTTAAAGCTACACACATAAACAAGAGCCAAAAGTTTTAAAGCTTCATGGCAACAAAGCTATCTTGCAAAGTGAAAGAACAATAGTGTGGAGGTGTCAAAAGTGAAAAGCTCAACAATGACAAAGTATGAAATTGCAAAGCTCTTTCCACTCTTTGCGATGAAAACCCATATCCAAGATTGCTTAAACCCTAAACCCTTAAACCCTAATTCCTAAATATAAATTGTGATTAATATATATATATATATATATATATCCAGAATCCCCAAAACCTTTTTGGCTAGATATGAATATGTGACTTGTCAATACCTTATATATATATATATATATATATGCAGAGGGGTTGTGTATAGAGAAAACTATAAAAAATGTAACAACTTCCGAATATGACTTCATGCATATCTAAGCCATTATGCATGTTCGTATCCCAACATTTCCATATAACCAGCCAACACCCGTTCTTTCTTTCATCCAGAGAAATTTCTAAAAATTAGAACCGGAGGTTCTTTGATTGTTAAATCATTATTAGAAAACCTAGCACTGGAGGCTACTACCAAAACCAAAGAACACTAAACCACTAGTTTTAACTAGCATTGGGCAGACCTTGCTTTTACAAAGAAAGAACCTGTGGGTAAGGGCCGGGTATCAGTGTTTTTTTTTAAGGAATTTCTGTTTGTAGCTAAAGTGGTGATCATTCGTTGGAAGATGTAGAAAAAAATGGCAATCATCCCTAAGCAAATTTGGCTATAGATCAGAAATAAAGTACAAATCTTTAATCACCTGTCTATTTACTTGGCTATACAATAAAAACCAAATATATGGATATATGGATCTGGGGATTTTAACTTTTTTTTCCCCCTTCACTTCTGGCAACTGAAAACCTCCAAAATCACCTCTTCTTTTTTTCGATTTTTTATTTTTAATTTCTCATTTTGGCGATATATCACCAGTACAAAAAATGCTACCAGGTATATGAACCCGTGACTTGGTGGTTGTAAAAAACATTTTTTAAAAATAAAATGAAAGAATGGGTTTAAATTTTTGACAAAGTTCTCAAAAAAGAAAAAGAACATCTAAAAAACTGGTCTACAGTTTTTCTGAATTTTTAAAATAAAAAAATGCTGCTCTTTGATTTTGAAAAAGAAAAATAGCAAAAATAGTAAAGTTTACACTGAAAAAAAAATCCAAAAATTTTTTTTGGTCAAAAAAATGACAAGATTTGTCCCAAAAATAAAATAAAAATTCAATAATGGTCATGATCTACTAGTTACCTATTTTACCCATTCACAAAAATAAAGACTCAAAAAATTCGTTTTATGAGCGAGAAGGGACTCATCAGGACACTTCCTTTTCTGGGTACCCCAAGAAAGGGTCAAGATCTCTCTCCAGAGAGACCCTTCTGAAACGTTGGGTTACCTGAAAAAACAGAATCGGTCTCAAATCCTGTACCTACATTTTGTTGGGTACCTAAAAAAGGGTCTCAAATGTCAGAAGGGTCTCAAGATAAAGACCCTTAAAGATAAGACCCTTCTTGAAACAACACCAAATTGTATCCAGAAGTAATCAAACAAGAGGTGAGAATGGAAAAAAAAAAAGGGATGAGTTTTGGAAAGGCCATGGAAGTTGGATGGTCGCCAATCCCTTTTGGAGGGATGAATGGATGGATGGATGGATGGATGGATAAATACATAAATGGATGCATGGATAGATAGATGGATGGATAAATAAATGGATGCATGGATGGATAGATGGATGGAGAAATAAATGGATGCATGGATGGATAGATGGATGGATAAATAAATGGACGCATGGATAGATAGATGGATGGATAAGTAAATGGATGCATGGATGGATAGATGGATGGATAAATAAATGGGTGCATGGATAGATAGATGGATGGATGGATGGATGGATGGAATTGTTTGTGGGCTTCTAGTGATGAGTGTACAAGGAGCTCACAATCACAGGCTCTTTCAGGAGCACACATTTGTTGCTATTCTTTTTGTCCCCTTTTGGTAGCTGCTCTGGGCAATAGTGATTGCAACCGGGGAGAGGAAGAAACCAGAACAAGGTACTCATCATCATCATCTTCTTCTTCTTCTTCTTCTGCTTCTCCTTCTTTTTTCCTTATCAACCCTAGTTTTTGTCCCGTGGGAATTGGGATTGTATGCAAAAATTGGAGCTTGATTTGGAGCTCTGCAAAATTGGTAAATCCACATTCTTTTGTAGCTTGAAACTTGTTTCAGGAGGGACGGTTATACATACCCACCAACCCCCACCCACCCATGCTTCTTCTTGTGCTGTCTCGTGAAGAGGCCAAGCTTGGGAAATGGTGGGTGTTGTGGTCTAGTTTCTTGGGAAGCTACTGGAAATGTTTTGTGGGACTAAGAGTGCAACCTTTTGTTGGTGGTTTGATAAGTGGTGAGGATGTTTTTTCTTTTGGAGAGAATTGTAGACTCTACTCTCTCTCCTTTTACTTTCTTTCGGTGGTCTCAAAATTCCAGCTTTTGGGTAGATAGACTTACCTGTTTTGCTTTTGCGCACAGAAACTTACTTACTTAGCTTCCATGCATATCGGGTTTTGGTTGAGTGTGTGAATTGGATATAATTAGGCCTCTAAAAGAGGTTCTTAGAGAATTTCAGCTATGCAAATGTTCAATGATTAGAGGCCCTTCCTTTTCCCACCAGCTTTGAGCTGTTGCAACAGCATAAGATTGGGTATGTACAACACATACCAGTCATATTTTGATACTCCAGAGCTTTCACATACAGCATTTATGAAACCCTAAACCTATGGATCCATAATGCTAGTATGTGTTGTATATACCCACATTCATGAAAAGCATTTTCTACTATGTTGACAACCGCAGCAGAGCTGTGCACTTGGCAGTTTTTGGCACGTAGAGAACTCATGTTATTCAGACTGTTCTTTCAGACATAATGTCTACTGGGTGGAATACCCATTTCCACTTTTTGTTTCATGAACCTTCTGAGATAATTCTCTCAAGTTCTTTGGAACTTGCCTCTTCTGAAGTTTGATTGTGCATTAGGTATCAAAAGTTACAGTCAGTTTGGTCTGTGGGTGGCATGTCTGAAGGTTTAGAACTGGAAGGTATCTGTTGATTTACCTTTTGTTTTTTCTGCAGGTGATTTTGAAGGTAATCTTGATGAGCTCTGAAGATTGTTTTACCCAGAATGTTTTGGGTTGTTGTTGCCATTTCATGATTTGATTGCTGTGAGTTAGCACAACGGGCGTGGGTGCTGCAGCAGACGACAAAGCTATGGCAGCAGCTTACATCTTTTCTTCAGCAGCTACTCTCTCATCAGTCCACTGCCAGACATCCTTTTGGGGCAATTCCCTCACACAAGCCAACTCCTCCTCCTCATCTGGCACTGCACCACGTGTAATTGGCATTTCTGTGAGAGCCGAAGGATTTGATCTATGGCAGGTGCTGGGAGGGCGGGGACTGCAAGGAGGAGAGGATGGTCTTGACAAGGCGCAAAAGACTTTCCTTGAGGATGCAAAAGCAGCAGTGACTCAGAAACAGAAGAAGAGCAAAGGCTCTGTTGCTGGAAACATCACAGCAACGGAGAAACTCCCAGGCTCATTTGACAAGGAGTTTGGTGGCTTGACAGGTGGCTTCCCTGGCGGTGAGAAGGGCCTCCAACAGTTCATCCAGAGCAATCCACTGCCTCCAAAGCCTTTGCAACTTTCGAAAGAGATTGAAAAGCTGCGTCAGGAGTTGGCAGGGCCAGGGGTCAAGCCCCGGGCTCCAACTCCTCCTCTGCTCATGCCAGGAATGACTGTCATTGTGAATTCCCCCCTGAATCCTTACCACATGTACTCTGGCATAGTGCAGAGAGTAACAGATGGTCGGGCTGGAGTGCTGTTTGAAGGTGGCAATTGGGATAAGTTAGTGACCTTCAGATTACCAGAGCTAGAGCGGACCGCGAAAGGACCTCCTATGAGCAATCCTAAGTCTGCTGTTCTTGACCAGAATCCTTCTACTTGACTCTTTTTTTCTTTTCACAACCCAGTTTTTACAGCACTGTTACATTGCTTGTTTTGATCACTCTGCACATTCCTCTGCATGCTGCTGATGTGCAGGCAATTCAACTTTGTTCATTCATGATAAGGTGAGTTGCATTTTCTGAGATCACAACCCTGAAACAATATTTCTTTCAAGGAAGGATTTGCAAGAGAATGCTGGGCAATTTGAAGAGCACTATTCAGACATACTTGTAAGCTTTCACCCTGCTAAAGAAGGACCACCCAATTGAGGTCTGTGCTCTTCTTGATGAGAGTCCTTGGAGTCTTCTTCCTGCACACCAGGGTTTTTTTCACAAGTCAGTGCTCTTGTAGATGTGTCTGTTCTTCTTGGATTTGAGTTCTAAAATTTGAGTCCAGGGAGCAGTCTTTTGAGGTTGTTTAAAATCACTTGATGCATGACATTTGTTTGGGATCCTTTGCATGACATTGTATTCTCAAACACATGCTATGACCAAACCCTTCCAACACATGCTCTTCCATGAAAACAGGGCTTTCCTAGTGTTGGAAAAAAAAGACTGAAGAGGAAAAAGAGAAAGCCAAATGCAAGAGTTGCACAATGCACTGAGGCTGCTGGCTTATCATTTGTTTAGTCTAAGAGTCTATTGCATTGAACTCTTATACACCACAACACCAAGTTCACTCTACAGCAAACTTTTGTGCACACCCACTGGGAATACTAGGCAACAAGACAGTCAGACTACCCAACTGCATATTTCAACACATTCACAACACAAAGCTCAAAGATTCATCCAGTGTGCACAGTTCAGTTTCTCCCCCAACCCCACCCATGAACCTGAAAAGATGGACTGTACAAAGTGAGAGACTATTTAGCTCTCACCACGTGGGCCAATCATTGTAGTTGGCCAATAAGAAACAGTCATTTATTGTTGAGAAACAGTCATTTCACTGTCCCTCTAGGAGGGCCCTGTTAACATGTGCACTTCTCCAGGCCTCAAGCAGCTTCCGAGTGTTTTTCTGCAGCTTGCCATCCAAAAAGTACTGTACAGGAGCATTTTATGGCTACTGTTGGGAATGCTCTCAGGCTTTGCTGTGCCTTTTACCAACCTCGGCAAACTATGCAAAAAAGCTGGGCCAAAACCATTTTGCTGAGCCAAACTGGCATGTTTTGACTTTTCTGCATCCAATTTAGTTTGCAGGGTCACATACTCAGCTATGGTGGAGTTGCTCTTATATATATATGTGTGTGTGTGTGTGTGTGTGTGAATATCCCTCCTAGAGAAGAGGAGGGATCTTATGCCTTCTCCTTATGCTTTATATGGGGTACAGACCATGCATGGGGATCACGGCCATTCCAAAAATGTAAGGCAGGACTCGACCGCTGCCTTGTCCTAGACTCCTTATTTTGGGAATGTCCTCACCCTGAGGCTTTACCCTACACTTCATGTTGGAGCCTCCATAGTCACCTTCATCAACACAATGATGTGCTGCCATGACTACCCACTGAAGATTTCATCAGGATTCAGTGCTTGACAGTGGGTGTAAATAAGTATAATCTGAATTGGCCCAAAATCTGGGATCCATTACACAAACTCTGCATCCTGAGTTCCTGTCACATTTCTTGAAGCAACAGGAAGACTCCATCATGATGTTGGCTAGCACTCCAGAGGCATGGCTAATGTCACGATGTGATAGAGTCAATAGTTATTCTCATTCAAGTTGGAACAAGCTTGTGAGGGTCAGGTTCGTGCTTGATGTCAAAAAAAAACCATAAGTATACATTTAATGATAATGTTTGTAACCAACAACATTTGTTTTGGTCTAAACTGAACAAAAACAGAAGTTGGAAAGTAAAGGCATCCAGTTGGGTGGACTATACCTGGTGTTTCCACTATTTGCCACTTCCTGTGGGAACAAAGAAGTGAGTGAAACCTTTGGCTTTGTGAAGCTCTGGAATGGGTTAAAAACACCATTGCTGTGTGCCCCAAGATGCACTGACTGTATGTGTGGTGATGATACCCTATATGGAAGAACATTTAAGGTAACTCATAATGGAACTACCAATGATGCTTGATCCAGAGCTAGTGTGTGCCACTTGAGCAAGGTTGCTTCTCAAACTTGTATTTGTGACAAGAGAGAGACACCACTGCAAACCAATTTTTTTGTACAGTTGCTCAGTCCTCCACAGGACTTGGAACAAGACTAAACCACCCATTGACAGGGTCTATTTGGGGTCCAGCCATTGGAACAAAGGGGAGAAGCTGTTGCTGCTGCTGCTGCTGCTCACTCACACCTTCCATCAGGTTCAGGGAACCCTCACTTGCTGACCTTGTCATCCCTCCACATTTTGCTGTAGACTTGTTTGCTATCTGATGTGCACCTGAGTTCCCATCGTCATGTGAGTTGTCTGGACTATGGCTCCTCTCTGTTATCATGTCACCATCTGTTGTTACAAGGGGAAGACTGGCTAATTCCCTGCTTTGAGACATATCTTGGCACCAATTGCATACAGGGCATGGAGGAGAATTGAAGGTTTTGGGTGTAACAGATTTTGTGGTTGTCAGATTTTGGGAGATGCATGACACTAAAGGAGGTGAGAGTGTTGCTGAGTTGTCTAAGAGGCAGGCACAATATTTGCTCCCAATCATGGTTGCTGCTGCCATAGCTGCAGCCGTGACTGCAGACTCCCATACAGGCTCCTCCCTCTCCCTGTGATCTCCTCCATCCTTTTTGCTGATCACAACAGGGCGGGTAGTAGGTATGACACCACCACAATTCTTGTGGCTGGGTAGGTGCAGCAGTGGGGCAAAGCTGTCATGTTCTGAGCTTTCTTCACACCCATGTTGCCATCCACTCTGCAAAGTTTCCTTTGAGCGCTGGAGTTCCCATGCACGCCAGCTAGTTGCTGCAGCTGCCATTGCTGCAGCAAATGAATCCCGATGTTGACGGTCACATTCTTGTTTGTGTTGTTCCTCCCTTCGAAGCATCTCCTGCTTGAGTTCAGCTCCAGATGCCTGCTCACACAAGCAAAGGATTGAGATACACCAACCACTTGACTGGGTGTGTACTGTCAAGATATGTCCGACTAATGTATATGTATGACTGTAAACCACATGCCCAAGAGGAGACCCATGCTCACAAGACTGCTTGCCATAGCCTTGTGGACATAGACTCTCCACTTCCACATTATTTGGGGCAAGACCAATTTGAGGAAGTGCATATGGGGAGGGCTAGGGAAGATTTCTGATTTCCCTCAGAAACTGTTCAAATCATTATTCATTTGTTCTGAAGAGCACAAAAGAGAGGGGAGAGAAACAATTGAGAAATCCAGTTTTGTTAGGACAATCAGACCTGCAAATCTTCAATTGACTTTCTTTGTGATTCTATCAGTGCTTCCATATCACGAATGCGGATCTCAAGCTCCCGTTTTGCAGTTTCAGCTTTTATACGTGCTGTAACCTGGGCTTCTAATGCATGTGTCAACTCAATCACTGGAAGTGCAGTGGCTGTTTCCAGGCCATTGCCCAATCCTTGTTGGGCTGACACCAGTCTTTCCAGCTCTCTCACCTTTGTAGCCAAACACACAGTGAATACAGAAAACAATTGTCAGTGACATCCAAGACTGGAGCTCAGGCAATTGAAAAAGGGTTTAGGGTTTAAGGTTTAACCCCTAAACCCTTGCAAACATTGGATTTCCTGTAATAGATGCAGTACGAGTGCCAGAAGAACTAAAGTGCACCCACCTTTTGCATTTCAACTTGAACCACTCGTCTCTCCCGCTCGAGTCCCTGCTCAACACCACACACATGTTCTGTCAAGTGTTCTTTTGGGCTGTGATGTGTCTCCTTGGTGAATTCTACAGGATCCCAGCTGGTGACCTCAGATCTAGCTTCTGAATGAGAAGCAGCCTTCATGTCACCCCTGACCTGCCCAGGTCTTGTGTTGTTGTTATTAGCATCTGCTCCAATGTGGTTCCCCCTCCTTAGTGCTTGCACCCATGGTGATAGATCACCATCCCTCAGGTTTTCATCCTCGACGGCTTTGGTCACTCCACCAAGCAGCACCACATCTACTTGCTTTTTTCTCTGTGCATTCTGCAATTTTCTATTTGTTGGGGACTGTCCATTGCTGACAGAATTCTGCAATGGCAATGCCAGAATATCTGTACTCGGTGGGACCTCCCCCATCTTTAAGGAATTCAAACTCAGAAGCCCACCAGCTTTGGCTCCAGCTGGGGACTTTGCATTAGAGCCCTGAGCCTTAGCTGTTGTTGCTATGTCAGAGATTCGTTGGTGTTGATGATGGGCACTTTTCCCATCTACTTTTATCCACTCCTGTCCTTGCTCCAAAGAATCTTCTTCTCCAGCAACAGCGCCATTTCCCATAAATTGTGAAGTACTTGAAGCAGAGCTAGCAGTCTCTAAACCTAATAACTCACTGGATTCCATGTCACTGAGTACTGATCTGGTGGGTGACTTGCTCTGTTCTATAGCACCTCCATCACAAGACTCCACAGATATGTCTTCTTCTACAATTGCCTCTGCCTGTACCATGCCAGGGTCAACTACAGGCTGCTCATTGTCAACCTCAGGAGACTCTCCCTTCACCTCTGAACCTGATGAGGACAGAACATCCATGACCACAGATCTCACTTGCACCTGCACCTGCTCTGATTTCAGTGCTGGTTTTGTGGGATCTCCTCCTGCTTTGCCTGTAGACTCAACCTTCTCAGCTGCTTCCTTTTTCCTCCTTCCTTTCTTCTTTTCACGGGTATGTCGTGAGCTAGACTTCTTAGGTGTGATGGAGGTGAGCTCACTTTGATCCTGTGCAAACAGATCAAGAAGCTCCGCTTGCCGTTGAGCAATCTCCAACTCCAGTTGCTTCCACTTTTGTTCCTGCTCCAGACAAGACTGTTTTACTACCCAAGTGCAGGATAGGTTCTCGCCAAAAGTAATGATAACAATGGTTCATGGAATCTAATAAACCCTGGAAGAAAACCTAAAATCGAAAGTTTGCTATATTGAATGACAGACTGTGTCTGGGCCTTTGCAGTCCACTGCAGTGAAAACTCTTACCAACAGCTTCGCAGCTGCACTTCCTTCCGGAGCATCCTGCCAAGGAGTCCGGCCACGCCGGCATTTGCGGGTAAAATCTGCATTTCTGTCTAGTAACATCTGTCTGTGGAGAACAAAAGAGTGGAACTTCTCAGTACATTTTTAGTTAGACATATGTGTGAAGGCCATCACAGTTTTTCTGCCATCTGGAATGGAGCTTTCTGCCTGACTAGATTCATTCTCAACCCATCCTTTTCTATCACCTCCTTCTTCATCTTCACCTGCCACTCTGTTTTGTCCACTCAAATTGATGAGTCTGTCAAGGTCTAAGGGCAACTGCAGTTAGAAGGAAAGTCTTACAGGCAATCTGCAGAATCATTCCTAGCTCCATGATGAAGTGCAGTGCAACCATCTGCATCTGTTGCATTTACATCCGCCCCTCCAATCAGTAAAGCCTCTGTTGCCTCTATACAGTTGCGATGGACAGCATGCATCAATGCAGTCTTTCCTTCTGAGGTCTTGGCATCAATTTTTGCCCCAACCTGCCATAGACCAACAATGCCCCATACACATGCTGGGTATCAGAAAACAAAAGCTCCAATCCTCCAAGCAGCTTCTGACATCTCTTCATACGGGTCTGTAATATCATATCAGTCACACAACAGAAAAGGCCCCAACAATCAAGAAAGGTGCAGTGAGGGTCTTTACTTGAATAAGTAGCCGAGTACAGAGAGCGTTGCAGCCCTCAGCAGCAGCAATGAGGGGAGTGACACCACCATGGGACCTTGCATCCAGCATTGCACCATTTTCCAGCAACACAGTTACACACTCTGTATGTCCATTGTAAGCCTGTCAAAAACACCCAAAAGACAAGCTTGTGAGAATCAAAGTACTATGGCACTATATCCAGATATGCCAATTTCTAAGATTCCTAACTGGACAAGCAAAAAGTCATATAAAAACTTGGTGGGTTTTACACTCCATCTCAATGTAGATTGCAGGAACATTGAGGGACAGTGATTTACCGCTGCAATGAGGGCAGTGACACCCACATGGTCCTTCGCATCTGGCTTAGCTCCATGCTTGAGCAGGAGCTGCACACACCTATCACCTCCAATTCTCAATGCTACATTCCACAAAAAGGAAAGGGGAGACAAAATCACTACTGATGTGCAAGTATGGGGCATGCGAGGTTTGTGACAAGAATGGGGGGGCAATGTGTAGGTTGGAATTGGTGTAGGATGCTCACTTTGCAGAACCACTATCAGCTGCTGCCAAAAGAGGTGTGGCACCATCACGATCTTGAGAATCCACTTGAGCACCATTTGCCAGTAAAAGATCAGCAACATCCACATGGCCACCTCTGCATGCCGCTGTGGGATTTGACAAATTCTCAGAGATATCAACTGCATGCCTGGCTATAGATAGATACTGGGCCATCATCTTTCAAGAGCAAGAGGTGTTGAACTAACACCCAAGGCAGTGGGAAGAGACAGCAAGAGATACCCAATGCAGTGGGCAGCAGAACAAAAGAGATAAGTCTGTGGCATATGAAATGATACCCTTGAGACATATACATGCCTCAAGGCATATCAATAGATCAGTACCTGAGAGGGCGTTTCCTAACTCAGTGATACGCATCATCTTCTTTGCTGCAACGGAGTTGCTACTTGAATCTGCTGGTAAATAGGGTAGATGGTTGTCAACGGCAGCAGCTTTTTTTTTCTGCAGCATGCCTGGAGACCACTTCCCTGGCACCTTTTGAAGGTCTCTCCCACATACAGTAGTAGCCTTGCCTTCTGCATCTAGCAAAATTTCAATGACTGTGTCCAGCTCCCCATGCAATGCACCTGAAGTCTCCCACCCTTGAGCCGCTTCATCACGTACTTCAATTGCTAATTGTCGAGGTGTACGGCCCATTCGATCACGCACTAACGTGCTGGCACCTGCCAATGATAGCACCCTCCAAGTCATCAGGCATAAAAAATCCACTCTATCACTACAATTCAAAACATTTTGCAATGATTTTCCATGGTAGGTAATAGAGAGTTTCACCATGCTCAAGAAGTAGTGTAGCACACTCAGCTCGGCCATAACCAGCTGCCATGTGAAGGGGAGTGAACCCTTCCTTGTCTCGAGCATTTGGGTCTGCACCAGCCTCCACTAACAACCGTACACATTCAGGTGACTTCATCCGGCTAGCAAAATGAAGAGCAGTTCGGCCCTTGTCATCACGTGCATCCACACTTGTTGCCCTTGACTCAAGAAAAGCATCTGCACTTGCTGCTGCTGAGATTGCATTTGCCTTACTACTAACTGCTCCTCCATGCTGGTTGTTGTTGCCCACTCCTGACCCTATCATCCATGATGCAAGAAGTCTCTTGAGCTTTCTTCCCTAAACCCAAATCACTCTAGCTTATGACACCACTGACAGGATGATGATCTCAATCATAGAGTGACATCACAGCAAAATGGATAACATCAATCAATGCACAAGAGAATGCACCACCCTGCTCCACAACCCTTTGGCCATCTACCCACAAATGCTCAAGAGCAGCATTCGTTCTGCCTGGGACCAAGGAGACTGATACTAGACCTACTACAACTGGAATCCTGTGTTCTTCTCTTTTGGAAGAAGAAACAACACAAGCTTGATTGAGGAGGAAAAAGAAACAGTGCACCTCAAATGCTTTCACATTGCATTTTTTCCTGTAGCTGTTTGTTTTCCGGCAATCCAACAAACTCAAAAATGACACAGAAAAAAGAGTTTTGTTCACATTCTGTAAGCAGAAAGGAATGCCCAAAGAAGAATACCAAAGAAAGAAAGAATTTCTTTCTGCAACAAAGCAAGCTTCCTGAGGAACAAACAAACATGTGCACAAAAAACCAGAGAAGGAAAGGAAAGGATTCATCACTCACTCACAAGTAGACAATCATCAGACAAAACAGCCCATGACGTTGTATGTAAAATCCAGGCAAGAAAGAAAGAAAGAAAGAAAGAAAGCAAACATGCAGCATCAGCAGCAAGGGAGGATTGAAAAGAGGAGGAGGCTCAGCATGATGGGGAGCATGGAAATGAACCTAATCCAAGTCCAAGAGGAGCCATGTCTGTTGCCGCTGTTGCCGCACTTGTGCTCATGTTTTGTAGAATCTTACAACATCTCCTTCTTCTTCACGCCCCTTTCACTGCTGGAATACTGCAGTCGCGATCAAACCTAATCCGCTCCCATTGGTCTTCTGCTCCGCTTCTGCTGCTGCTGCTGCTGCTTCTGCTTCTGATCAATTGCGATTCCCCCTGCAACAACAACAACAGGCGAGCGTCGCAAATGGGTATTCTAATCTCGCGTTTCCTGAGCTGAAAGAAGAATCGCTGTATATATCCCTATATCCCTGCTCAGCTGCAACAACAACGCTGCTACCAACTGATGCTCTAGGGCCTCTCTTGGGGGCTTTGCGATAAATTTCAGCTTGTCGATTTCGGTTCTGGAAATGGGTTGGACATCGATCGATGGATACAACAGCCAGGATTCTTCTTCACATCTTCACTGCTGTTGCTGCTGGATTCATCCAGTTCGTGAATGGAAAATGGGGGCAAGCAAGCAGGGAAGTCCTTGCCTGGAACAATCCTTCGGGTTCCGAAGAATAGGGACGAGTACCCTGGGGCCACGACTCTCCTCCTCCACAAAGGAAGACGCACAACAACTTTTGCGCCACCGCGTGTCCGGCGTGACGACTGCAGACTCCAGAGATTCTTCTGTCGGGGTGGGCCCCTTGTCACAGTTCATTTTTTTCTGGACATCAGTTTTCGGTCTTCTTCTTCTTCTTCGGAGCTTTTCCTTGTCCCCGAATCTTTTACGGAGTCTGGGAATTCTCTCCACTTTCAGACACGACCCACTTACGTCTTCTTGCAGCAGCAGCAGTGAATGCTATGGTGACGACAGTTGATGGAGGCGAACATTTGTGAGGGAACCAACAGCACACCACCCACCCATCGCATCGCAGCTGCGAGAGTGCTTGCTTCCACAAAGCTAGCTCTTGGGTGTTGTTGGTATCATCATCATCATGGCATCAGCAGCCATGTATGGCATGTATTGCGAGATTTCCAGTTGTTGGGTACCAGACACAATCCAGGAATCTTGCATCAAACTGTCCTGAATTGGGTGGGTGGCGGCGTTTGAAGAACTCGGGGAATGGAGTGAGAGAGATTCATCATCATCATCATCACAGAGCTGGAAGGGAGGCAAAATATTTGCTCACAACGTAGATATGCCATTAAGCATGATATCATCATCATCATTCAGTTCTTGCAATCTGCTGCGAGGGATTCCACAAAGACCTCAGAAGATAATGATGGTACCCACCACGTACATATGCCCTGTCTCTCGCACTTGGCAAAGAACCGAAAGGAATTCTCACAGGATTTGTGCTTTGTTTAGGGTCTTACACCCATCATCTTCATCAGACAATTCTTCACAATTGGTATGCAGTTCCCCACCCCCCCACTCCCTCCACTTCTCCGGATTCTCAGCTGAGTCATCTTCTTATGCCGTGGCAATTGACAAACTCCTCCTTGTTTCTTTCTCCCTCTCTCTGCATCAAGAGCTCAATATTTCCTCCTTGTTGTCATTTGCTGGGGGTTTCTGATCCCCAGTTGCATGCATGTATGCTGCTGCAGATTCCAGGGTGGTGGAGGGTGAATCTCGTGTCACAGCATGTAGTACCCAAAGGTTGTAAGGTCTCACCACTGCAATCGAGCTCACATTCATGTTGGGCTGCGAAGAAGGCAGGATACCAACATGGCAAAGAAGAAGAAGATGAAGAAGCAGCAGCAGCTGAAGAAACACTTGCAGGGTATTTCATTAAATCTTGAGGAGGATTCTTTAAACCTATTGCAGTTTTGAGCTTCTGAAATGTTTTTGTCCCTGGTTTCACTAGATGCTAGATCCTGCCAAATTTTGCAAGATGTGAGAAGAGAGTATGCAGGAGCTCAGAAGAAGAGTTCATTTCCCTACACCAGTTTGTACTAATGGTGTTGGGAAACACAAACACCATTCAACCTGAAACAGAAAGCAACTGGCCATACTGAAAGCAAACTCTGTTGTACAGCAGAGGATTTTCTCTGTTATCGAAGAATGGGTTTGTCGGTGATGGGATGGTGCAGGCAGATGCAAGAAAAAAGCCACCACTTGCCTCTTCTTGACAAGTTTCAGCAACAATTGCAGGACAATAATGATGGGAGTGACAACACTGCAGGTGGCAGTGATTCTGGAAGCTTAGAAGGTTCTCCTGCTGCAGCCACAGGATCAGTGTTTGGTGCTGTGACATTGATCACAGGAACTAGTGTCGGTGCAGGAATACTGGCACTTCCAGCAACCACTGCTCCAGCTGTAAGCATTCTCTCCATGCAACTTTTCATGGTTGATAAAAGTAGCATGTCTTGTTGCAATTTCATTGGAACAAGATACTGAAAAGAAGATGAATGACTGGAAGAAGAGATGGGCCCAGATACTGTTTAGGTCGCAGTCAGCTTCTTTTTCCAAACTTCTTATTGAAAATCCTTGGTGGTGGTGGTTTTGTATTAGGGTTTTGTACCATCAGCTGTTGTGATGGGATTGAGCTGGGGCTTCTTGTTGTTGGAGGCCTTATTACTTGCCGAAGTGAATGTTGCATTGATGATGCGGCAACGCCAAACAGGGGAGAAGTTGCATTCAGAAGTACTCTCTTTGAGAACTATGGCAGAACAGACCTTGGGGCCCTTGGGTGGAGCATTCACCACCGTAACCTACCTTATGTTGTCATATACGCTACTGGTTGCCTACATTGCCAAGTCCGGAGAGATGCTGTCTCTGATGTTCAATGTACCGATCTCCTTTGGTGCAGCATTTTTCACCTTTGCTTTTGGTGGCATTATTTGTTTTGGCGGCAATCATACAGTGGATGACATAAATCAAGCACTTACAACACTGCTGGTTGGTGAGTGGAACTACAGAACTGCCACTGTGTGCATGATTGTACAGTCATGACAGTTCTTCCATCACTGTGTTCTTCAAGATCTGAGTTATGGGTTTTAGTTTTATCTTCATTTTCTTTTGCTTCCTAGTATGGCACCTGTAGTCTGCATCCTGCACATGCCCAGGTCCTTGCTCATCATACCTTGCATGAGAAACACATTATGAGAGAAAAACTGTGGCTTTTTACAGGATTCTTCCTGTTGATAGTTGCTGGTGGAGTGTCAGCGGCAGATTGGTCAGGACTTGAACATATGGACTGGGCTATGGCCCCACAAACTATACCCATCATGATTCTTGCGCTGGTGTACCATGATCTTACTCCAGGTATAACATACTATGCACTGGCATCAAGATTGCTTGTTCTCAAGCTCTCTTCTTTTATCCTGACTACATGCATCCCACTTAATATGGAAAATTGTTACACTTAGTATACAGGCAGAACTGTTTGCTCAATCGGTAACGATGGTGTTTTGTTACAAGCTCAGGTGTTGATTTTACCTCTTGGTTTGGCTAACTGCAGTGTTATGTGCCCACTTGGGAGGTGACAAGGATCGCATTCGAAAGAGCATCATTTTGGGAAGTATGGTGCCTCTTGTCATGTTTCTCCTCTGGGATGCTGTTGCACTGTGCTTAGTGCCAGTTTCAGGCTCTCAAGATTCTGTAGATGTTCTCGTCAGGTGCTCTCTCCTTCTTGAACCCTCTTGTTGCAATTGTTTTGGTTGAAGGTGAATATGACAAAGTACAGGTGTGGTCTAACTGTTGAGAATACTCTCTCTGAGGCTATATTCATTCTAATGCAAACTGACTCCTGAAGCAATAGGCAAAAGAGTGTACATGTTGATTCATCTTCTACACTCATCTTCTGGATATGATTTTCTTTGAAAGATTGGATCCTTGAAAGAGCCATTGGGTATGTGCCATAACCTTGGGAAGAAGTCTGCAACAAATGGATTGATATGCCCATCTTTGCTGTTTTGTGTGCTATATTATGCAGTTTAGGTGGTACTGGGCTCGCATTTGTAATTGAAGCATTTTCTCTCCTTGCGGTTGCAACCTCATTTATTGGCACAGTTCTGGGATTGTCAGAGTTTCTAGTTGAGCAGCTTGGCAAAGCTCAAACCTCAATGTCAAGAAGAGGTAGAGACCTCCACCGATTTCCCTTTACCAGATTCCATAGATACACACTCTAATGATTCAAGGCTGTCTGTGGCATTGGCCATTATTTGCTGAGCATTCCGTTATTCCTCTGAAGAGACTTTTCATTCTGATTTAAATGCTAATTTTAAGTGGAGGGAAAATTGAAGTAGTCAACTTCATTTTTGCAGAAAAATTCCTGTTTGGAATTTCCGCTTTTGGCATTTTCAGAATGATTTTGCTTCAGGCCATGTAAGTAGGGAGCTTCCTGTAAGCCCACTTGTTCTTAGTCTTTCCCTGTTCTTTTCCCTTTTCTGTCTTTCTTTGTTTCTTTGTCTGGTCTTTGTTGTGGGGTCTGTTGCTAGCCAGTAGTATGGCTGAGTCTTCCCGTTGCTTCCGGAATTGCAGCAGAAACTCAGTTTGTAGGATGGTGCTTGTCACTGGCCTTTACCCACTGTAGGGAGCCGATGAAGTCAGTGGGGAAGTTGGGATAGTTAAGCCACTATCATACATACTACTGTTGATGGTCCCTGAACAGGTGTGAGACTGGCACTTTTGTTCATACCAGTGTGTGTTTTTCGTTTTTTGTTTGTGTTTTGTCTCCCCTTGTTTGGTTCTTTCTGTGGCTTCCTGAGGAAGTGTTAGCCTTGCTGTTTCTACTTCATCGTGAGAATGGAGATTTCTCTATTCTTATGAAAGATGACTTCATTTTTGCTGGGTTTGGTGAATGTCAAGGGAGGCGTATCAGAAGGCATCAGGTTGTCTATCTTGGATCACAACCCATTTCCAAGTGGCTCAAGAGGAATGGCATTCGAGCATGTGCCACTCTGCTCATGCTTGCTCCACCCCTAGTTGCTTCCTACATTGTCTCTGATGCATTTTATTCTGCTTCAAACTTTGCAGTAAGTGGGTTTCTAGCTGATTGCGGCTCTCTACTGTAGGTTACAAACATTTGGTTGCTGTTATACCTGGAGCATGAATTGGGTCCCAGTAGAAATTTGCTCTGAAATATCCAGATTAAACATGTTCTATCATGTCTAATGACACCACTTCTAGAGGCATAATACAGTCAGAGTGGTACAGATTGTCTTCTTTTGTTTATCTATCTCTTCTGCCCTCTCAGTCAATCAAACTGAGTGATTCTGTCCAAATGTGTTCGCAAAGGAATTGTAGGTCTCTAAGTTACAATTGGGATGATTGGCACCAGCACAGCTGAAAACATCAAGTTCTATAGTGCTAAGACTTTATTGACCTTGTGTGAATGGCCAGGGTGCATATGGAATGACAAGTCTGTATGGTGTCATCCCACCAGCCATGGCTTGGACTCTTCTTCGATCAGGCTCCCTACTGTCTGAGAGGTCTAAGGAAGTTTTGGAGCCAAAACCTAGTCAACAACCCATTGTGGTGCCAGGTGGCAAATTGACACTAGCCGGCATTGGAGCATGTGCTTGCATGGTGATACTTGGCCAGATTGTGCTGGATCTTCCTGAATTATCAACGGGCACAGACCCAAACCTAGTATTAACAACTGTTGGTCATGAGGAAAATCTGCTCAATGCCAACACATATGTCAACCACAACCTTTGATTAAATGAGCACATTATGTAGAGCTGCGAAGATTATACAACCCCAACTGGTAAGGAGTCTGTGGGCACCTCTACACTAATACTAATTCCAAGATTATGCTGAATGTTACCATTTCTTTGTGTGCATGCACTCAGGCAGTGATTAATCCATTCCATTTGCCAGACACATTGTATATTGTGGTGCTTCCAGTTGTTGAAGGGATGAATCCTAGAACACAATTCCCTAGTCTCACCACAGGACTAGTCAAAATTGTTGCATGTGTTCTGTAATCAAATGCTGTCCCTCCAGTGAAGTAACCCACTATAGATTGATTGAACATTTGAACATCTTACAGTATATTCTCGCCATTGTTTTTTGGCCTCCTTGGGAGAAAAAAAGCATCCTTAGGCAACAACTTCAGGACCGAGGATTTGTGATCTATGTAAGATTATTGTAAAACATTATTCCCATGTTGTAAAGATTTATCCACTTTTCTTGAACTTTTTTTTAGTCCCCTCGTAATCTTACTAGGTTGTCTTGTTAGATGTCTGAAGATGGTAAGTTGAGGGTTGAGGAGTTATCACATTGCTTGCTTGTTGGATTCACAAACTTGGGGTGGCAAATGGATCCAAGAAGCATACCAAGTATTGTGAGTTCAATTTCAATTTAGAAAGAACGATTTTGGGAGGAGGATTCAACTCACGGTAGTGGGAACTCACCGTGAGTTACAATCCTCCTCCCAAAATTCAACAACCCTTGAGTTCTCAATAGAAGGATGAAAAAGATGATTAAAATTCTCAATAGTTTTTGTATCAATTTACATCCCATTTCTTTTCAATTGAAGAATTTAATTACATTTGAATTGAACTTTGTCGAATTGTAATTGGGAATCAAACCTCACAATGGATTTGAATGCAATGCACTTGAATCTGAACTCAATTGAATTTGGATTGACATTAGTCTAGATTGCATGCAATGTTGTCCATCTGACGTTTTCATTTGAATGAAAATTAATTTCCAAATTTTTTTTTCATCACTTCATTGTCATTAGTAGTTCATAGCAACATAGAGCCCAAGTTAATACCTTAGTTGATCTTTGTGAATGCCCAAACAAAGCTTAGTCTTTGCTTGGTTAGCAAAAACTTTAGATCCAATACAAGCTTGGGTAGCACTTGCTTTGGAGCTCAATCTAACTTTGCTATATTATCACCCCTTATTTGATATTGTCAAAGCAAAGAGTTCCCATGTTTCTGACATGTTCCCCAAGAGTTCCCAATAGCACCTCACTTTTATCCCATATGCTTTGGCAAATGTTGTCCTCCTTTCACCTATATAGCCGGGCCAAAGTGAAGGAACTCTATACTTCAAAATAAAATCTTCTGTCTTTAGGGGCCACAATAGTTTCATGTTTTTTTTGAGTGATAGGCTAATCAAATTGGCTGATTGCAAAAAAGAAAAATAGAACTTGGGAAGCATACTTGCTCCCAATCTAGCATGGTAAAGCATCAAAGTGCAATCATATCTCTAGACTCTTACTATTATTACCGAATTATGTGAATTTTTCTTCAACAAGTTGCTTCACATTGAAGGATTTGACAAAATGTTACCTTTCACATGTGGAAGGTCCCATGATTATTTGCCCTTCACTAAAGGGCTAAATGCCATTGAAGGGCATTCAAGGCTTCAAATTCAAGGCCTATGAGACAAAGTGAGGCACCATGAGGGATGGATGGTGGTGGATAAGAAACACTTTTCCATTGAGTTCTAGTTCCCTAGCTAACCATTGTGGTTAGCTTAGTTGTTGTGTTTAATACCTACCCCCTAACTACCCGCTAGCCCCTTACCCGCTTATTGACCATCTACAATATACATGTATCTACTTAGAGCATCTCCGGTGTCCACCCACACCCCCTAGTTGGGCCTCTACATGTGTTTACTATGGAAAGTGTGAAGTGTTTCTCCATTCTCACTCATGAACATAGAAAATTGAAGAAAGATGGACAATATAAAATGAGAGAACATTTAAATGACACCACCTGGACGAATCATTATGATTGACCAATCAAATGCAATCATTTTCTTTTATCTCACCCTTCTGGAGTTCATCGTGTCATGTGCAAACTTAGGTTCACCATATGTAAAGGTTATCTACTTCATCCAAAGTATTGTGTACAAGCCATGTACAAGCCATACACCCCATTCCCTCTAGTCGGTCCTCTACTTATATTTACAAAGAGTGCTAATTATTTCCCCATTCTTCATGAACATAAAAAAAAATTGAAGAAAATTTGACACTACAAAGTGATAGACTATTTAAGTGCCAAAACATGGATGAATCATTGTTGCTGGCCATTTTATTTTTTGACCCTTTGTGGAGATCATTGTGCATAGATTTAAAGGTCCAAACTTAGTTTCACCATATGTAAAGGTTATAAACTTCATCCCAAAATACCACATAGTGAAGACGCTTATGTCTTTTAACCAATTATTTACTTACTTATAAGACCTATCCTTTAAGACCTATTCTTTAAAGGATAGGTAACCCAATGTCACTTCAGTTTGGGTCATGCACAACTAAGTCATAATAGACTTAGTGCAAATAGATAGTGCAATACAAGTAATTTCATTGATCATCTTCCATTAATCTAATTAAATATTATTATCTTGATGTCCGGATGTACTTGAAAAGTTAACTGAAATTTGAGATATTTGAACTAAATATCAAGCAACAAGCTCAAAATATTTTTGGAGCCCTAGAACCCAACTGCAAAACCATAGGGTTGCAATCTTCCTCCTTTATGATATTGTAAGACATAAAACATAACATAAAGGGAAAAGTATCAATTTAGAAATGTTTACTACAAATACAATTGTCCATGTTATGGCTTGGTGTGGTGGAATTTGGATTGTTGGGTAAGATATTGGAGAAGATAACAAATCCCAATACAAATGTGGTGACACTTCAAAATGATACTTTTAAAAACCAAATATGCTTTTTTCAATGTTTGATTATTCAGTTTTTTTTTTTACAAGATTTCAATTTTTTTTAAAAATTGAATTTAGGAAAATCATTGGTGGAATTTTAATCTAGGTTTATTCCAATGCCACATCAATTTTGAAACCATGGATTGTTCTAGATACCACTTAAAATTTTATCAAAGGATTTTAAACTAAGCATGTTTACAACATCATGTGTGTGACGCGAATGACATAAACTAAAAAATGAAAACAATATTTTAAATACGATCTTGAATCTTGTTTAATGTATTGAATAAGTTTTACATTTACATTAATATTATATTTTCACCTCACAAAAAATAATAATAATAATATTTGATGTGTAGAATCATTACGAATTAAACTTTGATTGTACACATACAAATCCACAAGGAAAAAAATGGCAAGGAAATCAAGAAGCCATTTAAAAGATAACAACCTTCTTCTGTTCAATTTCAAATCAAGAAAAGCAACATTTACTTGTTCAATTGGAATGATGACAAACGACAAAGAAAAGGGTTGGATTAATACATTTGTGGACTCGATGTGAGGCTGATTTAATGTTGTTATGTAGTCATTTGTAAAATAGGAAAAGTGTAAGGAAGTGAGAATTCACTTATATTAATGCAGAAAAATCAAAAGGGATTGCATAGTACCTTGGCAACTTTGACAAATAAAATATTTTTAAATATTCTAAAAACAATTCACAATTTTTTTTTCAAAAAATATTGTTTGAATTTTTTTAATGTATTTTTTAAAAATAATTACTGAAGTGAAACATGAAAAAACATGAAATGAATGTGGAGGAATGTGAAGTATCCTCAACATTGAAAAATAATTGAATCATTTTGAAAAAAAACTTACACATAAAATGGGTATTTTGTTTTATTATCTTTTAATTATTTAGTTGAAGAATATGTTAAATGCATATAACATGTCACAAAAATAATAGTCTTATCCAAAGCATAAGTGATTAATTGGAGTTATAATATTCTTAATTTTTATTTTAAAATTACATTTCACTTGGATAAGAAACCAAAACAAATTGAATGAAAAAAGATTGAAAATTGGCTTGAAAATTGGTGCACATATCCCTTCAATTTCAAAACTATAAATTTATCGAATTTAGCAAAATGGTTATTATCATTTGCCCTAACCTTTGGTATGAAATATTCTCATAAATCCTTAGACCTTAGTAATATAAAGATATTCCATTATGGAGGGTCAAATAGCTTGGGCATGTCCTAGTTATGAGAAATATTCTCCAAAACTTTTGCTATCTTCTTGGCCATGTGATTATTCTCATGGCAAGGATCAAGAGCCTAAAGGTTTTTTTAAAAAATATTTTTATGACCAAACTGAGCTTTTTGTGAATATTTTTCCTAATTAGGGTTCCTAGTTAAGATAAATGCCTAGGTTCTTTTAATATCCTTGGACATAAAAATATTTGTAGGACAAGGGTCAAGAGACCTTGGTTATGGCAACATTCCATACCATGCATTATATGGCTTGGTAAATAGCCTTTTTGTTATTCCAAACACATTGCCCAACATCCATCATGAAAAGCCATTTTTGGCATATCCAAATGGCCTATATAATTATATTAAGAGAAATGCACCTTGGGACAAGTTATCCTATATTTTAATTTAGTGCTAATAGCCACCTAACACTTCCATGAAATGACATCAAAGGCAATATTGAGCACGTGAAATATAGCTACATTATCTAGGTAGGGGATGGATGTGGTGAGTAAACCAACACCCTCAATTGAACCATGGTAAAAGAACCCTCACATTTTTTGTTGCTTAAACATTATGAATGTCCCACCTTAAAATTAAATCCGAGTCTCCGAGAATAAATTTATTCAAAATGTAAAGCTTTAAACTTAAAGCACTACAACCTTTTTTTTTCTTTGTATTTGCAAGGCGCCTCCTTACATCTAAATGGTTAGTCTCTAGGTAAGGGCTCTAAGTTGGTGCTTAGTTGGTTTAAGTAAAATAAAACAACTAAATTAATGATGGTGGTTAACTATGGAGGTAAAATCCAACAAATAGTTATTTTCCATCTACCCACCATCCATCTCTCATATTGGTGTGTTTGTGGCTATTGGTTCATTATGGTCCATAATGGGTTTGTTACAAGTGTGTAATCAACCAAGTTCTTTGTTATTTCATTTAGGCATCATGTTTGTGTCACGGCACCCCATGTTACCATGCATGCATTCTAAATGTCTAAGGTGCATTCACCTTATATTTAGTGAAAGTAAGATTTGTGCACCTTAGTCTTTCCACTCCATGGTTATTTTATTATTTTATTTTATTTTGTGGTATATCACTTGTTAATAAAAATTCGACCATCAAAAAATGTCCACTATGATACCATTATTGCCGTAACCCTAGCCTTGGGCTCGCGACCAAAGTAAGGGCTTGTAAGGTTACGAGCTAAGAGGAAAGTTGGGAATGAAAGAAAGTGTGAAGGAATGAACCCTCCCATTTCTAAAAGAGCTTCCACTTTGGGGGTTAGAGTCTTAGTGGACTACTGAATGTTCAGAGAGTGATTGCAAGGGTCAAAACCCAATGGCTCGAGGTCATACCATTAAAAATCTATTGAAATGTAGATGTCTAAAATGGGCTTGCATGACCCATTTGGACATCTGAAACACAAGTTATGGCCAAAAGAAGGGCCGAGAGTCAAATTGGCAGTTTGACTCCCGACCATTAAAAGTTAGGAATCACCCCGATTTACTTGTGTGCAGGTGGCGTGTGACATACTATTGAAAAGCTTTCGATGAAGGTTACAACATTGTTCTAGACCTCATTTGAATCGGAGGTTTGCACACAAAGTTATGGGGCCCAAAGTTGCGAGAATCCCAACTTTGGCAATTTCAAAACTCCCACTAGGGAGTCCCGAGACAAAAAGTCATTTGGATGTGAACCTTGTGGAAAGGCACAAAGTAGACTATAAGGGGGAAGGTGGTGGTTTCCCCCAAGTCCAAGCCGTGGTGAGTCTTGTGAATCCGAGTTTGCCCGTGGCTCGTCCTAGCACCAAAAATGCTCCAATTATGCATTAACCACCTTGTGTTAGTTTTGTGCAAGCCTGTGTGAGTAGTTGATGCTTGTCATTTTTCCTAGTCCCATCCCAGAGCTCCAGCACACCCGTCTACCCCTCAAAGTGTTGCGAACCAAGGAGTGTGCCCCGATTCCTTGCTTTTCCGTTATTTTCAATTTGGACCCACATTTGAGTCCATTAAAGAGCTTGGGGGTGCGTCAATTACATAACAATGAGATGACAATTAATATGTGAATGATGGGGTCATATGTGCTTGCTATGAAAGCACATCATGCACATGGCAATGGGCATGCCTACCATTTTGTGTAACTAGGTCCATGCACCAATTTTATGAAACCCTAATAGCATAGTTCAAATTTGTTATAGTGCTAACTAGTTACAAATCCATGAGATTTAACATTAGTTATATAATAAATTAAATATTTTTTAAAGTCAACTTGTTTTTGGGCTTGCTTTTGTCCTTTCATGTCAAGTTTTGAACTATTTTTCAAGTTAGTCAAATAGAAGATCAACATTCCAAATTTAACACAAGATGGCAATCAACCTTCTTTATCCCCACTAACAATGTCTTTTTTACAATGTTTTTAAAAATATAGTGGAGTTTAGCATGCATGGTTCTTTAAGTTTTTGACTTAATATTTTCATGTGTAAGGTCATTATTGTAGTGTGAATGCCACTATTTTGGTGGGTCCCCCTTAATTCACAAATGTTGGTCAAAAACACTTTTGATTTGCAACTAAGTATCAAAAGGCATTGACTTTTGTCTAGCCATTCTCATGTATGTGGTCTTTAATTCAAAATTATAAAAAAGTTATCCTTTGAACAAAATGAAAAAATCCACCACAAATTTTGGTTGCTATTAAATTACTCTAACAATTTACATTGAAAATGTACACAAAACTAGTTCATGAAACTAGGTGGGTTAGAAAATCCTCGAATTCCACAAAAATGCAATGATTAATTGTGACTTAAAGTATTTAGAAATGAGCTCATTGAAGTTGTTGGTATTTGGGATTTGTGGGAACAACATCATTGTAGGACTCATGGGGCTTGGTAGCAGTGGTGGTGAAACTTGTCAAGTTAAAAACAAATCTAATTTTTCAAAAACATCGTTAATCAGGGCAACAATTTTAGTTTCATTTATGATTCTTTTTTTTTCCTTTTTGATGTGTGGATAGTTCCAAGGCTTGGAATTGTTGAAAGAAAAAAATGATCAACACCACCCTTCAAAGCTTGCTTTCGACATATTTTGCAATTTTTGACATTTTCAACTACTTCAACCTCGAATGAAGAAGTAACAATCACAATGAACATACATGGTCCCCTACTTTCAACTCATTGGTTGTTTTGAAATCTTTCCATCCATTCCCAATGTTTATTTTGGGTGACCCAATCTTTTTGCCTTTAGTAACACACACTCTCATGTGTTTGACTTATGTGTGTCTTCTTCACATTCTCATTTTTGTGCCAATTTTGTGACCATGCTTCATTAGGAATTGTTGGGGCAACTCCTACAATAAATTGGAAATGGTTTTAGAAATGGCACTTGCAAGCTATCAATGCGGGAAGATCAACTTATACAATGAACAAACCTACACACAAAATGATAGGAAAAATACACCCATTTAGTTTTTAAACGTATTAAAAATGATAGTTTTACATTATAAAATTGACCAATTGATTTTGGTTTTTAAGTCCAAAAACTAGTTCTTTCAAATTATAAGACTTGTAAGAAGTTTTATACAATTACCAAATGATCTTTAGACATGCTTCTATGTGTGAAAATCTTGTGGAATGTTGGTGCTTCCAAACTACATTTAATTCCTACTGCCAATATAGGTGCATGCGGTACTATAAGCATGATGTTATATATGAAAATGATTTTGTGAAATTTTTGTGCTTTTAAACCACATTCAAACTCTTGTCAAAATATTTGCATGCATGTGACCAGCACCATCACAATTATGAATAAACAATACACATGATATAACTATTTCAACTCTTCTATCAACACATTCACCACTTATCTACAAAATGAAATCCAATTCACAATCCTTCATTTCCCATCTATCAAATGATCCAACATATTATTTAAAAAATTGACAATTATCAACTAGTAAAAAAAGCTAGATTATTCATCATCTGAGTTTTTAAAAAAAGTCTAAAACCAAATTCAATAAAACAATATATCCTCACTCAAAGCAACATAATAGAACTTCCTCTGCAAGCACTTGCTTATAACTTGTTCTATATTCCTCAACAACACATAGGCTACTCCTAAGAACATTGAAAACTTTTTATAGCTTGATCTCTTCAACTTTTTCTTGGCTCATCACTTGACACTATTTGATAAAAAACCACTTTATAAAAAGCCATTGAGGTGCACCATGCTATAAAACTTAATTAATTTTACATAAAATAAAAGACCGATTAAAACTCATTACGTACTTGGGGCAATCAAGCCAAAATGAACTAGCATCCACCACTGCACCAGTTGGTCATTCTGTCCACTAGATGGGTTGTGTTTTTTCATTTGGCGTTAAATGGGGTTCATCACAGTCCATTTCTTTTCATTGTTGACCATTGTACTTTTTTTTTGGGTTTGTTTTTGGTTGTTTTTTCCCTAGACCTGACCTCACACATAATTACCCTATTCACCTTCCTACCTTCATAAGTATTGTACCAACCTTGGTACCTTACTAATTATCCATATTGACATAGCTACCTTAATAACTAATTATTATACTGACCTAACTACTATACTAACTATCTACCCTATTAACCTAGCTACCATGTTAATTTCATACCTTACTGATTTAACTTCCTTAATAACCTAACCATTATACTGACTACCTACTTTACTCACTTAGTTATATTACTATTTACTAACCTTATATACACAACCACCCTATTGACATAAATATTTTACAAACTTAATCACCTTGATAAGGTAACTTGTTTCCTACGTACTAATTCGCTTATCTCCTAGCTACCTCACTAGTGTAACTTTATTCCTACCTATTAATTTGCCTACATACATGCCTACCTACTTTAGTAACCTATTTACCTTGCTCCTTGAACTTCCTTTCTACTTACTAACTTGCTTATTAACCCAACTACCTACCTATATACTTATTTACCTACCTATGCACCCACCTTCCTACCTACCACTATCTTCACCTACCTACCTATGTTTTTTACATAGCCAAATACCTAACTAATTACCTACTCACTCCCCCCCCCAACTCCCAATCCTACCCATTAATTTATTAAGGTTCGTTTTAATTCATGGGTGATGAACATAAGTCCCCATATGTAGTTATTATAAACAATTTATAATGGAAACAATGTCATAATTGTAATCATTTTGGTTTAGTTAATGCATATTTTACTAAATTTTATTTACCTAATTTATTTATGGAATGGACATTACAATACATCTTTTCATGTAATTATTATAAGTATGTACTATTGAATTATGGTTTAGGTTTAAGGTTGGGACACATAAATTAGTTAGCAAGTTTGTCATAAATTTATAATGATAAATTTAAACTAGGTTAAATTTGGGGGGGAAATTTAGGGTTTAGACATATGTGAAATAATACAATTTCATTCTATTTTTTTTCAAAGAAAATGGAAAAAATTAGTTTGGAGAGATCACACAAAGGTAAGAGACATCTTTTTTTGGGGTTTTTTACAAAATTTATTTGATTAGTTTTTAATATTAAGGTTTTTTTTTTTTTTTTTTTTTTTTTTTAATTTTTTTTTTTTTATTTTTTTTATTTTTTTTTTTTATTTTTTTTTTT
>Ga0116227_10003867_pt1 | contig 32881 bp, 24 predicted proteins | sample S1TSphgellanicum_FD_89693 | JGI IMG/M metagenome (GOLD analysis project Ga0116227, IMG submission 89693) | Host-associated microbial communities from peat moss isolated from Minnesota, USA - S1T2_Fb - Sphagnum magellanicum MG | ecosystem: Host-associated > Plants > Peat moss > Unclassified... | reverse complement strand
CAATTTTATGTCGTAAATTTTTTTTTTTTTAGGAGAAAAAAGTCGAAAGGGAGGGTTGCAATTTTGAAAAAAAAGAAAAAGGGGGGGGGGGGGGGGGGCAAGGGACGCTCACGGTGCTCAGATTTATCGGGCAAAACTCTCTTTTTATGGATGATTAATGTCGTCAAGGATGATCTTTCTGAAGGCCAAGAAGATGAAGAAATCTGACGCTGGCGGAGTTCTTTTTTTTTCGGTTACGAGAAAGCTACCGACCTCCGGACTTTCGGTGCTCCCGTCCGCCAGATGGTCCAACGACGGACTCCGTCCCACGGACGGCCCGTAACCGCATATTTCCTCGTGATCAGGTACTTGTCTTTTTCTTGATTTGTTTTTTTTTTGTTTTTTTTGGTGAATTTTTTGTCCTTTCTTCTCAAATAGGCACTTTCAATGTGAGACCCATTTCCACCACAAAAAATAATAATAATAATAATAATTTTAAATTTTAAAAATCAGCGCATGTTACGGGCAGCTTCAGCGCATGTCTGCCCAATAATAAATTTTTATTTTGAAGATTCCATTTCAAAAAATAGAACATTCCAGAATACTTCCCAAAAACAAATTTCGTATTTTCCTTCACAAAAAATTGGTCTTGGAGAAAAATAAATTTTGAAATTTTCAGCATTTTTAAAATAATATAAAAATTTGTGGTAAAAGCCACAAGGGTATTAGGATAATCCCTTTAAAACAAGGGGTGTATCACATTGTGGCCTTGCCATTTACATTTTAAAAGTTTTTTTTTTAATAAGGCAAAAGAAGAAGAATTATGGAAATTCAAATATTTCAACATGCAAAAAATATAATCTTCAAAAAAAATCCTCCAAAAGAAACCAAAATCCTTCAAGATATTATAACTCTAAAATAACTAAATCTCGAGTTTCAACACAAGCCAAAAATATCATCTTTCAAAAATATAAGGGCAATTTTGGAAAATATACAACATATATCAAAATATATTAATTTATCAATTGCAACCTCAATTGAGGATGAATATGGCTATGAATTTTGAACTAAATGGGCCAAATTGCTCTCATAGGAGCCAATGACATTACTATTAAATCCAAAGACTATGAGGTCTTTTTGTCCCAAATCGTTCTTTCATAAAAAAAAATCATTGGGAAAAATCATCACTATTCATGTGGTAATCAATTTGAGAATTTTTTTTATTTTTGAAAATGTGCATTTTCCTCGCTTCATCTAAAAATTGATCAAAATTTCAAATCATATTTAAATATGGTCATTATTTCATAATTCATTCTTTTTTATTGGTTTAGAACCCAATAAAAGTTTTTTTTTAATACATCATTACCATAATACCTTTACCATTTTGGCAATTATTTATTTATTTTCAATAACTGGTGATTTGTTTTTTCAAATTTGGCTACTTGCAATGCTAAAAGTTTTTAGAAATTTTTTTGACACTCCTATTGATTGTTTAGGTTTAAATGTTATGATGTGATGTGCTTGAATGGTGCAAAATTTCTTGGCATTATTCATTTCACCTCAATTGTAAGAATTTTAGGAATTTTTTATGTTTTTTTACCAAAATGGAATATGTATATAATATGTCAATAAAAAACATTACAATATGCCCTATTAACTATTGGTAAAAAACTTTTGAAATTCATACATATTGAAATTTCAAATGTAATTATGAAATATAAAATATACATTTTAAAAAATTAAATCGTTTTAAAATGTGACTTCTAATTTCCTATCACCTCTTCATGTGATACCATCAACAAGTTTGTATTTTATATTTTGGGGAGGGGCATTCCTTAAATATTTTATGAAACACTTGAATTAAAAAGGGGATTTTTTGGTACGTTATGAAATAATGAAATATTTTAGGTAAATTTTATATATATTAAATATATTCTAGATATCTTCTCATAATGAATTATAGGCACCTTATTTACATTTAGTTAATTTATTTTTAAATAATTTTAATAAAAACATTTCTTGCAAACCTTTTATAGAAGCGACTTTCCCAAGATTTTTAAAAAACATGCAACCTTTTGCAAAACGAACATTATGGAACACATTAATTGCACATTTTCAAAAAGTCTTTCACTCAGACTAAAACTTATATTTCAATCAAATGAATTTTTAATTTGAATTATTCTAGATTATTTGTCATTTATTGGAACTTGTCATGATTTTCAAATGACAATAAATAGACATATTCACAATTCTTTGTAGTTTTTAGTGGAACCTAATGCCCTTTTTGGCACCTATGGGTGTGATCCACGTCCAAATGGCAAGTTTTCATATTCCCAAAACATGCATATTACCATAAATATAAAAACAAAAGAAAAGGATTTGTACAAGGTGTTCTTTTAGTGATAAATGGTAACAAAATGCAAATATGTTTCAAGGTATAGGTTAAAAACCTTCTTTAGGGTAACCAATGAGAAGAATGACAAATTTGATGGTGAATAATATTGTTGTTGTTGTTTAAAATTCAATGAAAACTACATATATCTTATACAAGCCACCATCACTCAAAAAAACCATCATAATTTCTAATTCAAACTAAGGAAAGCATATAAACTATAAGATGATTTAACATTTTGGTCATTTTATTTCAAATAAAAATAAAACTTTATAGTAACAAGGTAAGTTTACCAATAAAGTAAGTCCAAGGATGTACCAATTTATCAATCCACAATATAATAAAAATAAGTGTAAATATAAAATATTTTTTTTATTTTTTTCTTACTTGGGGATAATTTGGGTAAAAGACATATTTGCTCAATATTAATCATGAATCATGATTTCCTAACAAATCAATGTAGGTTAAATATTTCATTTTTAGGTTATGGTGCAAAATAGTCATACTAGATGTGTCATTTGAATTTGATTTTTTAATATTTAAATTCAAAAGCATATTATGCATTAATGATACCATTTGTATTAACATTCAATAGTTGTGAAATAGGAATATAATAATGAATGACATTCCAACAAGTTTTTCAAAAATGTTTGCAACATACTTTTAGATTTGTACATATGTTTAAAAAACCTACAACGCATTTATTATTATTAAACACATTTGAAGCACTCTAATTCATGATTTTTAACATGTCATTTTTGCATTGTTCAAAAAACATAGTAAAAGACATTGTTTGGTAACATCTTATGTGTCGTTTTGTTTAGTTTGCTTCTCTAAGAATTAATGGTCAAGATAGAAGAACTAATAGTGAAAATTTGGGCCTAGTAGTCTACCCAGAAAAACATGGATCTTGCCAAAATCCCTTTTAACATTTTTTCAAACTACTTTAACAACGAAGGGTTGGTAACCCTTTGCCCACCCAATCAATTTCCCCCTTGCATTTTGAACTTTCTTTAAGAAACTTTTATTTGATCTCGCTTTTCACATGTTGTCTCATCCATGCAATTTTTTCCAATTTTGTATCCACCTTAGTTTTCTTATCTCATTTGTAAACAACTACCTTTATTGTTACCACACTCAATCTTTGTTCATATGTCTTGGACATCCTAAATCAATACAAGATCATCCCCTTTTCATGTTCCTTTTTATTCAAATTGACTTAGTCAAGCTTTTTTTGTGTTTTGTTCCTTTTGAAGTTGAATTGATGTTGGGATCCCAAGGTTGCTTTGAATACAACCTTCCTCTTCCCTTTAAATGACCTACTATGATTCATCTATTGATTGACGTCAATCACTAATTCACCCCTAGGTCAATGGTATCAATGACAAAGTAATCCCAATTCTAATAACATAATGTAAAATCTTGAACCACATTTCATGGTTTTTCACAACTAAACAAAAGGGGAAAGAACTTCAAAATGAATACTAAAACAAGTTGTATCCTAAAGTCAAACTATTGATTAATGAATGAAATTGCCCAAACCAAAGAAAAAGGATTGTTTGCGGAATTGAAATCAATTGAAATCCATGGATTAATTTTGGAAGCTCACACAAACTCACAAGGTTCACCATGGCCTAGATTTGGGAAGAGGCATAACTTGTTTTTTTTAATATGTTTGTAGTTCATCATGGCCTTTAGGTTGAAATGACATTTATTCCCAAGACTTTCAAATCACCTCCCAAAAATCAAAATTATTTTGTTGTCTTGCAACTTTGGAAGCCTATTTACAATTTCACATAATTTAACCAATTTTTTCATGTAAGTACACTATTTTGTAGCCTTTGAAGATATATTTCCAACATTATATCAAACTTCCCAATTACATATTGTTTGTTCCTTTGAATGATGATCTAAGTGGGCATGAATCATTTTCACGATATTTATCTTGATATTCCAAATCACCAACCTATGCAAAAAAATTCAAAATGTGAACCCATTACACCTTGAAGTAATCAACAAGATTTTTTCAACAATCCAAAGAACATTGGATTTGAGCAAAATATGGTCCCTTAAAGCTTCTCCTAAAGGTTTTGAAAGAATTCCAACTTTCAAAAAGTTCACCAAAATCATGGGAGTTCCGCCCTTGCATTTTCCCATAATTTCCAATCACCTCACAAGGGATGTTTGAGCCATGTCATGTTCCATTCTTGACCCATTTCCCTTCTGTTGCCCCAACTTTGGTTGGAAGCCCAAGCCTAGGTGAGGTTTATGACAATCACCTTATAACAAGTATACAATATAAAATTTACACCTTTTTTTTTTGGTCATTCGCACTTTGTAATCTAAACATTTACTTAACATGTTTGTCAATTAACAAAACTTTAAGCTTCATTTTGTAATCCTAAATAAAATACATTGAATCCCCTTTAACCTTGTTTTTTCCTTCATCTTAAATGATGCAAGATGCCCCCCATCAACTAGTTGTCTAATCCTATGGTCCAATTGTTTACTTCTCTTTTCCTAGCAACTTGACTTCATCTTCATCACTCCACTAATTTGATCATCACTGCCTCATATTCACCCTCACCATAACCCATAATTTATCACCATCTTGCCAACTCCCTAACCTTGAAATATGCATCTCCATAACCCTAATTGGGTAACCATGAACAAGCGGACATAATATCCTCTTTATTTCATGAATAATGTTGAATAAAATATTTTTATCTTTTGGGAATATTTTGTGTTCATAAGGTAACAGACTAAATAAAATTACAGTTCATGAAAGGACAACTATTCAAAACATGTGTCATTGATTTCTAATACATGTAATCTTAATGTGTTTATTCAATTTATGCAATTGACATTTTAAGGGCATGTGGTAGGCGCAAATTCTATTCATAATTTTTTTTTCCAATTAATAAAAAATACAAACTGTAATCTCACTAATATTTTTAACACATTCAATTTGTTATTTTAACCCATTCAAGTTATGTTGCAAATTGCATTCACACAATTTTATCATTATTATATTGTTTCATCCCAAATTTTGGATTATTCTTGATAATCAAAATTTGTGATCAAATTTTAATCATTCTAGTTTTAAAAACACAACAATTTCAAAATATACACTTGTGTTAGTTGATATTCAAAACAAATTTAACTATAGTTTTGCTTTGAGGGAAAAATGGTGTGAAGTTTCAATTTACCAAAAAACAAAACGTTGTAATTTGAAAACAATCAATTGTTTGAAAAAACATATGTCTAAATTTGCAATGATTAAATATTTTGGATATGGACCAATTGAGATAATATTTGTTTTGCAAGAAAAAAAAATCTGTTGAATATTGATTTAAATATAAAACATGCCCCATGAAACAATTTTCCAAAAGTGATGATACTATTATTTGGATTGTTTGCAAATGCACAATTATACATTTGTGGGTTAAAACATAAAATGGATAATTGAACATTTGGGATTTTTTGTGATGTGGGGGTTGTCAAGCTCATTTTACAACAACTTTTGTGTGATTTATTGATGAACAACTAGCCTTTACATGGTTTTTTAATGCAATGTACTATTTTACTTAATGATGTAGGTTTGTCATGTGCAAGATAACATTTTCCATGGACTTGGTTCAAGATTTGATTTTTATATTGTGATTTATGTCACTCCACAATTGTAAGATGGATATTTGCAAGGTCATGTATTGGACCTACATGTTAGATATTTTACTCTGCCCCAATGTTTGTCCCCCCTTTATTTGTAATGTACTGAATAGACCAATGCAAAAAATTCACATCTCAAATGTGTTCTTTCCCCCTCAATCCACATTACAAGTAAAACTAACCATGTTGAAAATGAAATCAATAGATGGATACCTATCCCACTAGGAATACACTTGAAGAAGTGCATGAATAGGACACCCAACTCCACCTAGGCACAATTATCATGTAATTGATAATTTAAAATTGATAATCTACATTACAATTTTGAGCACAATTATCAACATTCTTACCCATGATTTACATCTAATTTAAGAAAATCTTCACATGTCAATTATTAAATTTTGAAGAATAAAATCTAAATCAATCATCAACTTTTAATGGTTCTTAAACAATTTATCAAAAATTTAGTTATTTTTATATCAAATTTCATTGAAACACCATATGCGACATAATATTGTGTTTTAATAATCTTGTTTTAGCCCAACAATACCAATCATAACAATTATCCAAACTTGAATAATATAATTAAAAATATTTTACATATTATTTTTCATAATATTCAACCCCTATTTAATTATGGATTGCATTTCATGTATTTTGAATCCTTGCAAGTAAAAGAAAATTTTAATAAAAAATTATTATTAAACACATATTTCAACCTCTCTATTTCAACAACATGCGTTGATAGGATGCATTCATTTTATCCATCAAATCATCTATCAATTTTTTTCATAATTTCATATTCCATATGAAAGGAAATATGCCAAATGTAATTTGTCTACCCATACAAATCTTAACGACATACATTTCATCACAAGGAGCTTTATGACCCAACCAATCAATTCATAATTTATACATCATTAATAGAGTGAAAGTTTTAGTCACAAGTGACAAATTGATTATAAACCATGGAAGTGCTTTGAAAGTCTTGAAAAACTTGTAGGAAAATAAACTAATGTGCCATGCTAGACATAATTGGAATGGGCTCCTTTTCCAATTTACAATGACACTTATAAAAGGCTACAAATCCAATTTAAATGGATGAGTTCTTTCCCAAAAAATCATCTTGGACTTCAATATGTTAGTTTAGCATTATTAAATGTATCTCATGAAAAAGGTTTAAAACTTTGTTGAAATTGTTTTTAAATATTAAACATTAGTCTTTTTATTTTAAAAAATTCAAGTAACATTTAATGGAGGCTAGCTAGTGCATCAATGATCGACATTGTTGACAAAGCAAAGAAGAGCGGAATCACAAGAGAAATGGAATGGGGTTTCACAAAGTTAAAGTTCAACTAGTAAACCTTAATTTTAACATTTAAGGAATAAAACTTTAAAGAATTGAATACTTTGAAACATGAAGGAAAATTTGCAAGCAAAGGTGGAGAATGAAATCTTGGATTAGGATTTCAAATGCTTGGGTTAATGATTACTAAGTATGAAATAATTTGATCCTAAAGTTGAAAGAATCTAGCAACAAAAATGGAAACAAAAATAAAACTTGCATTGAAATTATAACACTAATTATAGATTTAAAAGCAAGGTTTTTTTTCATTATTTTGACAACAATGGTCATGTATTTGTGTGACAATTCCATTCCCCTTGTTATTTGCTCATGTGAACATGTGAAAAACAAATTGTCTAAAAATGGCATCTAAATATTGCAAAATAAATGATAGGAAATGAGAAAGTAATAAAAGAGGATCTCCGAAGATGGGAAAATTTCCCAAATAAATGTATATTACTTTTCGATGATACCATTTTCATTGACGTCTTGTGAATTTATCAACTTAAACTATTATGTTGATTTGTTGATTATTGAATCATGAGGGGGACACTAGTAAAAATATATATATATATATATATGTGTGAGTAAAAATATAGGGTGCAATATATTGGTTGTTGGGTAAAAATTATAAGTTAATTAGTTAAAAAATAATGTACATTTTTTTCAAATAATCAATTTAATTATAATATAGGGTATGCAATAATATGAAATAATGGATTATAATTAATATAGGGTCACTTTAATATGTATATATTAGAAAATTAGATAATAATAGGGTGATAAAAAATGAGTTGGACATTTATTTAATACCCCCCTTAAAAATGGTCGTTTGACGCACGTATATCCTAAACTTTACACTAAGTGCCCCCCCTAGGTGTTGAATATATTTTGATGGTAACGTATGATATTGTACAAGTTTTTTTATAATCGTACAAAACTATGGATGTTGATGGTCACAATTTGGAAATGCACTTCGCAATTTAAAATTTAAAATAATGCATTGGCAATCATTAAATTGATTTAAACAAATTATTCACTAAAATCACATAATTTAAACACATGATCCCAATACATGGAATGAATTCAATAAACTATGGCATTTTGATTATGTTTCAATCAATGAAATTAATTTTAACACACTATGAAAATAATAATAATAATAATTCAAAACAAAAAAATACATTTTGAGTTTTGTGACTTGCCTATATGCTTATGTATAAGTTAAAAAGGACACTTGCGACTAGTGATTATTGAGTTGTTAAACCCATGTCATTTCACCCATTTAATTACAAAAGACATATAATTGCAAAGCCCAAATCATTTTATCAATTAAGATTTTTAAATTTTCTTATAATATTAAAATTCCATGTCATCATTGACCTTGGTTTAATGTGTAAAGTGCATGCCATGTCAACCTAATTGTTTTGTTCTATTAAAAGTTACAAAAGACACTTTGATAGATAAATGACATATGTCAAAAATCTATAAACATAGGTTCAATTGTGACTCGTCACCATGAGCAAAAGTCAACCTAACCTAGCCTAGGTAGTTAACTTAGCCAAAAGTCAATCTAACCTAGCCAACCTAGGCTACTTAACTAAAACTAGGTGGCCTAGGTTAAAAACAAATTTTAGCCTCCTAGCCTATATTAGGCTACCTAACCTAAGTTGAATGGTTTAAGTACCATAAGTTGCAAGAATAAGGACTTGAACCTCTCACCTCCACCTTGGGGTTCAAGTCCTCATCCATTGCACTATCATATTTTTTAATACCATGTTTAATAAACACAAAAGTATAAAGATCAAATTTTTTAGCCTCGAATTAAATTAAGAAACCCTAGATTGACATAGGTCAACCTACCTATTCCCTACCAACTTGGCCTAAGTTAACCTAGGCCTCCCTAGGTTAACTTAAAATGAGTTAGGTCAATCTAAACTACCTACAAGCCTAACCTAGGTTAACTTAGGACTCCCTATGCTAAAAGTAAATTAACTTGGTCTAGCCTAATGAAGAATACTTAAGCTCTAAGCTAGACTTAGATTAAAATACGGTAGACATAACTAGGTTAAATTTTAACTAAACTAGGCTAAACCTAGGCTAATATAAGGTAGACCTAAACTAAATTAAGCTAATTTAGGCTAGACATAAATTAAATTAGTTTAAACATGGCAAAACACAATTATTTAAATTAAACATGACTAAAATCACTTAAATGAAACCAAACACAAATTACTTTCGCTAAACATGGTTAAACATGATTAAACGCCTTTAAACAAAAATATTTAAAATAAGCATGGTTGAAAATTGTTAAGATATAACTAAATTAATGTAATTTATATTCAAAATAGTAATTTAACCTAAACATAGTTAAACTAACATAAACGAAAGTAAACATGGTTAAACAATGCTAAATTAAATTAAATTTGAATATTTAGGTTATATTTGGCTAAATTAGAAAAAAATTAGATAAAGTTCACTATTGAAGCAATACATGGCTAAATATAGCTAAATTGTGATGAAATTATAAACTAAATTAGGTTATTTAAACTAAACTTGACTAATAAATTATTGGTCTTATGTAATTATAATTATTTATTTTGTCATTTTTGTTAGTTGCATGAATCATAAAATTGACTACTAGTTACTAAAAACATTTTTAATCGTTTCCGTAATTTTGTTAGACATTATAGTTGCATAGGACAAGTCGTAAAAGACATGTTTTAGCATTATGAACATTTGACCAATCAAAAAATGCAATTTTATTGAAATTAGTGTCATAAATCATTAGGTCGATTATCAACTGCTAAATTTTTAAATTTTTTTTCCTTAATCATGTTGGACATTATAGTTGCATTTAAGTTATAAAAGACATATTTTTGCATTATGAACATTTTTGACCAATCAATAAATGCAATTTTATTGAAATTAATGTCATGAATCATTAGGTTGATTATTAATTGCCAAAGAGATTTTTAGTCATTTCATTAATCATGTTAGACATTGTAGTTGCATGGGAAAACTCATAAAAAACATGTTTTAACATTATGAACACCTTTGACCAATCAATAAATGCAATTTTATTACAATTAATGACATGAATCATGAGGTTGACTATTAATTGTTACACCTTGTTGACACATGTAGCATGCCACATCATCATCATTAGAAATTGAATTGTCATTCATTACTGTTAGTCAGAAAAAAATGGCATTTTTGAATTTTTAGTTTTAAATAATAATTTATTTATCCAAAAATTGTACAAGCTACTATACTTGCAAAACCATGATGCCATGTGGCATCTTGATCTCATTTGCAACTACATAATAATTTTTGTCACCAAGTAGTTATAAACATAGTTGAATAAAATAATTGTTGTTTTTTAAACCGGTCACAAAACGCAAGATGTGTTGTTGTGCAACTTGCCTTACAATTGATTTTCTAATTGCAATAGTCATTTATAACTCCATGTATTTCTACATGTTGTGTTGCATTAGACAAGTTGCATCAATTGTAATGAACACATTGTATTCATATATGGAATCATATATTATTGCAAATATGCACAACTCCATGCAACTAGGTGCAACTTGTTTTAATTAGGCTATCCACATAGATTTCTTGCACCGCAAATAATTTTCGAGGAACAAATGTAAATCCAACATGGCATTTCATTCCTCCATCAATGAGCAAAGTTTATTGATGTTTGTTGCAACTAATTTGTAATTAAAACCATATGACTATTTGAATACAATTACATAACTTCATTTCCATGTTTTCCAACAATTAGATTGTAACTTTCTTTTCATTTGTAATTTACCAATTTGTAAATATTAGTGATAGGAAATGTATCATTATTTAACTAATAAAATATTTTTTTGCAACCAAATTTACTAATTTTGAAACTTTTTAACAACTAGCAATTACACAATGGTATTATTTTGCAACTAATTATAGGTAATATTAGTATTATTTGTAGATTGTAATTTATGCCAAGTTAAAATGATATTCATAATAATTTTATATGTATTGTGATGTCATGTCACCATTCTTCATCATCATGTCCAATAGATCTTTCACACACATTATAATTATCCACATTATATTACATAATGTAGAATAACATTCCAACAATATTGATAAACAATATGAAATTGATTTTAAATTTTATACATTGCCATTCAAGGTTAGAATTACATTATAAGAGCATTTTGAAAGATATTCAATCCTATTGAAATACATTTTGACTATGAATTTATGGTATTATTTAACTACTTATAGCAAAAGTCCTCATATTCCCATACAAAGGGTTAGTAATCAAAAATCAAATATTATCATCTAAAACTTTAAATTTGTATTTCCATGTTGTGAAATGCCTTCCCTTATTTTGTTGCTATGGAACAATCCACGTTTTTTTCATTCCATCTTGTCTACTTTTGAAATTGCAATAACTTAATATTCAATCTCACATGCAAAATCATTCAATGACACATAAATAATATTACATGGGCCATACTACCAACTCAACTAATATTGTTTTACAACTACAATGCAACTAATTCCATTAACAATGGCAACATAAATGAATTTCTTTAGTTAACATACCACTAAAGTATAATTCCCAAATGATACTATTGGTAATTATATATAATCTAAACTCCAATTTACACACAATGATGGTTTTCAAAACAAGATGCATCAAATACTCAAAGCATTGAAGTTAGCTTTCACCATGTAATTTGATCTTTTGCCATATTTTCCCTCAACCACCTTGTCCACTTTGAAAATTTCCATACTACGTACGATCTAACATCACATGTGAAATGAATCTAACGACATGTAAATATTTTTTCAATCAACAAAAAACATTTGGATGTCCATATTGTCAATTTAAACATAACTATTTTACAACTACAATGCCACTAACTTTGCACTAACAAGCAACGTACATAAAATGCAATGTAAGACGTCAAATTATGATTTCAATCCAAACAAACTATAGTGTATACTCTTACACAATGGTGAATACAAAACAAAACTAGAGATGCATGAAACAATTAGAATATGGAGGTCAAATTTCACCACATTTGATATATTTTTTCACCAAGATGTTTTATCATTCTTTTTTTTACATGTTTTGAATTGGTTTACTACACAACAAACAACAACAAAACGGTTAGTGGCATATAATAATAAATAACCTACCAAAATTATATCAAATCACATGCATTTTCTCTTAAAACTATATAATTTTATCAAGTATGGTTTTCAAACCAAGTTTGTTCAAACAAAATGGATGTTGTTTTCATAACATTTTTTTTCAATGTAAAGTCAAACAAAACAACATTCATGGACCTTCAAGCTTCCATGTTTTCTAACGACCAATAAGATTTGCAACATTGTCTTTCATCTTTAGATTTAAATTGAAAAATAATAATAATAATAAAACAAAACAATGTAACACATAATATCATAATTGTATTATTAAAAAACCAGAACTAAGGAAAGTTCATCTAGAACTTTTTGAAAATAGCCATAAGCACACGAGGGTCGTTGATGCAAAGGGGGAGATCTATTACCTTACTACCACTTGTTTGATTTTACATATTCTGCCCAAACTTTAACTTTTCAAATGTCAAATTACAAATTTCCAGTTGCAATGTAATTGCATTGTAGTTTTTCACAATGATCACTTGTTCATAATGACCCATAAGGGTTATTGATGGAAGGGAAAAAATCTATTAACTTATTGCCACGTGTTGCCTATTTTTATATATCCCACCCAAACTTTAACTTTTCAAATTTCAAATTATAATCTAGTTGCACAACAACAATTCATAATGATCATTTGTTCACAATGATTTGTAAAGGTTGTTGATATAAAGGAAGAGATCTTTGACTTATTGCCACGTGTTGTTTGCTTTTGTATGTCTTGCCCAAACTTTAACTTTTCAAATTTGAAATTCCAAATTGTAATATAGTTGCACTATAGTTGTTCATAATGATCATTTGTTCACAATGACCGAAAATTATCAATGATATTTCAATGATGTGGCCTTCAATGTGCCACGGTGGTAGGACCGTATTGCTTAAGTTTATATTTCAATTGTAAGGTAATTACATCAAACAACTACACCTAACAACTAATGTGTAACTTGAAAAAAAAATCAAAATATGTTGATTAGAATTATATATATTATCATATTCTAATCATATTCTAATCATAGCTACATATATACATCATACAACTAATATGTGACTATAATAAAACTTTATGAATTTATAATGTGGCATTTATAAAAATGAATTCATCATATTTTAGTGGAAAAGATGCAACATGGTTAGACATTAGTTGCATAGTTGCAAGGTAGTGAGGTTTTCATAAATGTGATTTTCTCATAATGACATAAAAGTTTTTTTTATATAGAGATAAAATATGTAAGATATAATCCCATTCAAAGGTGTTGTGTTTTGCCATTTCTAGTTTTACCAACCTTCACCATTTCAAACATCCCTAATATAATTTTAAGCAAAAACAACATCATTAACTCGTTGGGTTCATACGAGTTAACAAGTCGAAAAGGGTGTCAAATGTTAAACAGAAGTAATCAAAATTATAATTTTATTTAGGTTTTGCCTTTTGAAACCATGACAATCATGGCAATGTGTTCTTTTTTCACTTATATGAATGTCAAAAAACTCAAATTAAAAATCCATTTGATCCAATTTTAAGTTTAAGTTTTTATTTAATACATTTGAAAGTGAACATTTATTACATAGGACACAATTTTATGAAGGACTATAAAAAAAATTCATATGATAAAAACATTTTGAGGAAAATAATAATTTAGATGATAAAAACAATACCACACCCAAAAAAACACTCATAATTTTTTTTATGTGGAATTCTAAAACTTAAAAAATACAAACAATTTTTCAAAATTGTTTCAAAATTTCAAAATGAAGCACTAAATTTGCAAGGATTCTACATAGTTTTAAATTTTCATATTTATTTAACCATGACTAATAGTTTTAAATGATATATTGGGGCAAATTAAATTATTTAAAAAAACAAGTTGCAAAAGGATGCATTCAAAATTTAATCCTTGAAAGAAAAGTAAACACTTTGGCTCATGTTAACGTGTTTGGATTTTGTTTTCAACCTTGTAAAATGATATTAATCGTAATTTTTTTTGTTGAAGTTTAAATGTTTTTGATACATTGGAATGTGTTTAAAGATATTTGCAACAATATGTAAGTGGTGAAATTAGGATTAGAAAAAATGTCATAACATTCTCACTAAAGAAGACCCTATAACTTTTTGTTTGAAAAAATAACAATATAATGATTTGATGTGGTTTAAGCCCAAGCTAAAAATATGATGAAATATTCAACACACGTTATACCACTTTAGGAGGTATTCCTTTCATACTTATTTTATAAGTCTCCGTATGGAGGGTGATAGCAAACTAAAGGAGGCCAATAATGGCATTGTCATGTTGTACCATTTGTCTAGGTGTTCATATTTTAACAACCACATCATTATTAGGAAATATTTTCTTAATGTTTTTGCATATTATGGTAGGTTGAAACAAAAATAAGTCAATTCATAAATAAATTACATTTTTAAATTTCATATGGTGTGATTTTAAAACATATTTGTGCAAAGAAAATGTTTGTAACTATGTTCATGAAAAAAACAAATATACTTCATGTATGATTGAAATGACTTTTATGAAATTTGTAGAAGTTATAAAACATTGTGATTTGATATGATTGGACCATGTTTATGAACTATGTGAATAGTTTGATAATTATCATATATTTGAAATGAAGTTTTTTCAAGGTGTTTGACCATAAGTATGTGATAAATTAAAAATTTGACAAACAATCACTTTCAAATGGAATATGATTTAAAAAACGTGAAGTGAATCGTGGTATTAATTGCATTTCAAATTCTTATTGGATGATTAATTCAAACCAAATATTGGTGTAGTTTGAAACAAGTAATGGGCTTTGAAATATTTTATATACCATAAATATACCCATGGCTCATTAATTTAAATATTAAATATTTAGTTTAAACTAATATTCACCTTTTGAAACAAAAATATAAAGCCCAAACATTCAAAGTGAAACCCAAAATTAAATGTATCCCATTTAAGGAGGTGTATATTATAGTACATGTTGCCAAAAATGGCCACCTTATAATCACCTTGGATTACTTTCAAATGATAAATTATTGTGATGCATGCCATTGGCCTCAAGTGTGAACTCATTACTCAACCAATTGAATTTCAATATTTGTTGCACCTTATGTCAAAATTTGCAAAATCACCTCCATAAAATCCTACTTGTCAAGGGCTTTTCAATAGTTTAAAATAACGCTTCAATTTCACTAACACTTTTAGTTTTTATTTTATTAAATTATTTGTGATAGAGTTGTTCAATATTAAAAAAACTCTTACAAATTGGTCTAAACTTTATGAAACCATTTGTTGCACCCCTATTCATCAAGGGTTTTCCAAGGCTAGCAAGAATCTAGTTAGGGGTGCCATGATTTGAAAGATCTCAATGTTGTGACAAACAAGTGACTCTACCACAAAAGGCTATGTCTTTTTATGAAAAATAAAAAAATTTAAGACGACATTAGATGAATGGAAATAATATTGGTCTAAGATGATATGTGTTTTGAATGATCACTATAATATTTCAATTATTAATTTTAAAGTAAAAAATTTACTAATTATAGCCAAAGTTTTCCTTTTCAAATTTGCGAAATAGCTAGGTTGGTGATTTCCCACAATAGGACTTAGCAAAATTTAACCAAGAGGTGAAAGAGGGAAGTAATTTTTTTTGGGTTTCCCCTTATAAAATGGTGACTCATTGGAGCCTATTGTGTAAATATAACAACATTAAACCGTTTTGTCCTCCTGATGCAGTAGTGCCCGAGATTGAAATCCTATTGGACTTTTTGAACTTTTAATATTTTTGTCACATTTTGTTGCATGCCTACTACAATTGCATATTTTGGTATATCTCTTTTCATCTTTGCCATATTTTGCCATCTCTTTCCATCTTTCCCATATGACTATGCCACAAGATGTTTTGTCTTTTATAAAAATCAAAAATTTAAAATACATTAGATGAATGGAGATAATTGGATTATTACCATAAATTGGAAGTGTGTCTAGTAGTTTGAATGATATATAAATTGGTTTGTGAAAATTTGGCTAGTATGCTTCTAAAACACCTTATTTGCATTCATTCCTTGGCACATTTGACCATATATGGTCTAATTGTGATCCAATTTTTGTTGTGATATTTTTGAATTGGGATTTTAATTCAAACTTGTTCATAAATTTTATTAATTTTTGTTTATTTTTCTTATGATTGCTATCATTTGAAATGTCAATATTAAAATCTCTTAAGAAAATGAATGGGCAATCATTTAGGGAGTTTTGAATCAATGCTTCTACTATGCTGAAGAATATGGATATCAATGAAGAATGACTTGTATAAACACATATTATATGAATTTTTCTTTGAATTCTTATCTTAAATGTAGTTAATATATTTTTGATTCATTACATGTTGTTGTGTAATAAAAATGTAACAACATTTGTGTGTTGTACATCATTATCAAACCATGACCATCATAAATTGAAATGTATTTATGAAATTTTGTACATCATTTGATGTTTGTATTCTAGTTCCCAAAATGCATAAAACATGTGATCCTTGAAGGTTGTGGTCATGATTTATATCTTGGTAATGTTGTTGTAAAGAATTTGTATTGAGGGTTCCTATAATAACATGTGAATGATAAAAGTTTTTCAATGAAGGAACAAAAGTTGTCTCATTTGCAAAGTTATTTATTTATTTCTTTAACTATATACATTCATCAATGTGAAAGTTTTGATGTTGGAGTGGAGTTAATAAGTATAATCGTTCTTTTGTTCATATGCAAGAAAGAATAATATACGATAATCCAAGTTTTTTTTTACATTAATAGGATCAAAAGCTAACTCATTTAATGATAATCCTTGTGATAAATGAATGGTTTTTGTTCCTATTAATTGAATTGGAACTTGAATTCTTGTTATAATATGAGATTGATTTTCGCTAATTTTTATGTCTTCAATAATTGGTTCAATTGGTGTCCAATTTGGTTGAATACTATATGTATAAAGGTGGGTAGATTTTTTTCTAGCTAACACTCCTATTTTTTAATTTGGGAACAATATTTAAACTATGGTTTTGTTATGAGAAGATGTTGATGGTTTGAATAGACCATCAATTCCATTAACAAGGCCATCATACGTTGCATAATTTCCAACACATAATTCAACTATCATATCTTGTTTGATGCAAATTGTAGTATGTAAGCCTATAAATTTACTTAGGTCATCTAGAAGTTCATATGATGATGGACATGAATGATGATGAATGTTTGTAGGCTCAAAATTAAATGTTGGGCCATATGTTTTGTTAAACACAAAATTATTATGTTTTCACACTAGAATATTTGTATAAAATACATGTGGTGTATAGTTAAAATGTTTGGTATTTGTCGACAAAAATTTGAATTGATATAAATGGAATGTCTTCTAAAGTTTGTGTGTAGGTATGAAATGTTTAAAGTTTTATAAATTGTGTATTAATTTATTGCATGATTAAAGTTAATTCATAACATTTAACATTTTTTTCCCAAAAGTTTGGTGCTAATGCATTTATAGTGTCATTAAGGGAAGATAAAAGCCAACAACCTTTAACATGAGGTGCTTGATAAAAGTCACCTAACATGATGACATCTAAACCACACAAAAATTCATTTTGAATATGTTTTATCGGCCTTTATGAGTGGTCTATAACACAAAACATTCTTGCACCTACAAAAGATATTTCATTTATTACAACTAGTTGTAATTGTTCATATCGACATGTGAATCTATTTAAAGAATCTAATTATAAATTTGACATAGTTGTTAATGTTTGTTGAACATGTATGTTCAATGTTGAATGTATTGTTTGACCATCAATATTGTATGCAATTTTACCTATAGATGCCATAAGTAATGCTTTAATATCTGTTAAATTTAATGGTAGGTATTTATAATATACTTGTAATAAACCTTGAATTATTCATTTTAAAATAAAATTTCTACTAGTTCCAACACCTTTTATCAAAAATATATGTATTGGAATATTATGATACACTTGCTTTCTATACATGATATCATCAAATATTAATCTTTGTTCTTCGTTTAATTGTCTAAGCATACTCCAATATTTTAATTCATCCATTATCATATAATTTGACAATATTGTGAAACCATCATCTTCAAAATTTTGTGTTTTACAATTTAATGTATTACATGATTGAATTATGAAATCATTTTTCAAATCACATTTCTCAATATTTAATGTATTTGTGATGGGAATTAAAAGACAAGTGTCACCAATGTCATCAACAATGTCATCATTCCCTATGTTTTGTGGATGTGAATAGTTCGATTTAAATTCATAACACCATATTTTTCATTTGTATGTTTGTTTTGCATGTTATAACTGAATTTGAAACTATTTATGAAACTATTTTCTTTTACTTCACAATATACATCATGCCAAGTAACATGCGTTCCTAATAATGAATTTTCAAAAAAAATAAATGGTGAATATAAAAGAAGATGTTCTCTTGACTAAATTTTTATATCTTTATGTTTATTATAATTCACAAATATAACGATTTTTTATTTGCAGCGTTTTGATAATTTGTTGTTTTTCATGTGGTAATAGGAGGAAAATTCTCCTATATATATATATATATGTTGATTTAAATATTTGTCAATAATTGATTCACACAATATGTCAATAGAATTGGGTTTTAATTGATTTAGTAAGGATTGTGATTTTAATATAAAAGCACATTCTTGGTATGGAGAAGCATTGATAAATTTTAATGTTGGTGACAAATGATATAAAAGAATTGAAAGAATTAAATAAGTAGCTAGTTGGGCAAACATTTGTTGAGCATTGGGAAAAACATTACTTAATTTCTAGATTCTAATGTTGGCATCAATTTTATCCAAAATGCATTTTTTTCATTGAATGAAATTCGAGGGTTATAGATTTATCAATTTTAGTCATGTATGACGTACAATACGATGTAGATGCATATGGATTTAAAATAAGTTGAATATTCATATTTGCAAACCATAAAAGAGCAGCACATATGCTAAATGCATTGGTTTTAATACTGATGGTGTTTTTTTATTAAAAGTTTGTGCTTTCATTACTTTTCTTCCTAAATTTAATATGTATGTTTCTTCATCATGTAATCAATTTAAAAATTCAGAAAATGTAATGTTTTCATTTGTTTAATTTTTAAAAAAAAAATCATAAACTTTTGTTGTTTATTATTGCAAATATTTTTTGCTAAAAGCTGGTAAGTCATTTGTGAATTCAAGTGGTTTTAATTTTTTTATATTTATTCATGGGAGGCAAGGGATAATGAAATCTACAAACAACATGATTTTTTCTCTTACATGTTCGAATGTGTTGATGTTGTTATGCATTTTGTAATGTAATTGGCAATAACGATACATCGTTATTATCGAATGTTATATATTATTATTATTATTATTATGAAATGTATTTATGGACAAAATTTTCAATTTCTTCATTTGTATTAATTCCATATATTGGTGCATCTTCAATCCACAAAATGCTCATGACTACCATGATTTTGGAATTATGTGACAAAAAAGAAATCACACACTTGTCTCAAATAGATGGGGCATTGTTGAATAATGTGTGAAAACATGATGTTTTATGGTCATAATATCTTACACATGTTACAGGATCATTGTGTATCAATTTTGCTATATGAATAGATTAGAGGTCTTTACTTTTGTTTGGAAGATTTAGTTTTTTAGCATGCAAGGTGTGTAGGGTATTTTTTGAGAGGATCCTATTTGTAGATGTAAGAGTTACAAAAAATGTTGGAGGGCCAATTTGTCTTATCATAACAAATAAATTTTTTCGTAAGTTTTCTAAATAATTTGGTGAAGTACGTAGCTTTTTTAAATCATGACATTTTAAGTACGATTTGAAAATCTTATCTAAATTTGGTTTATCTCATACCTAAGAAACCTTTAATGATTTATTATTTACTTTTCCTTTACATATACATACCCATTTAGAGCCTATAACTTTTTGGATAAAAACTTTAGTGGTTTTAAAGAAAAGGTTAGGTTAGAAATATTAGTTGAAAAATCTTTGGATTTGTGAAGCAATTCCCATTGTGCTATTTGTGGATACGATACATTTTTAGAAATAGTTAAGCTTCATGGATGCCCATAAAAAATGTTGGAAAATTCAATTCTTTCGAATGATTATTTTTAAACAAATATAAAAGATGAAAATCTTAACTTAAAAATAATATAATATATAATGTTTTCATAATCATTAATTTTTTAAGCATTTGAAAAGTTATGTATCATAGAATCTATTGGTGCACAAGTTACATGGTCTTCATTTTTAGAATTAAAATCATTACTTGATGATATATTTTGGTCATTTGTTTGATTAGATAAGGTTATATGCATAGAAAAAAAACTCCTCCATTGAGTGTGTATGGTAACATTTAAATTAAATATAATGGTGTTGAAATTAAATCCTTTAGTGCCAACATGACTAAATTAGGATGCACATTTATAGACATGTAAATTGATTTGTATTCAAGTTGTCACTTTAAAAATACACCTATCATTGCCTCATCATATGGTAAACATGGTAAGACTAATTGCATTTGATTAATATTTGTTGGGACATTAATAAAAATACCTTTCATTTTATACTAACCATAACCATGAAGTTTATATATTTGAGCAAAAGTTAAATGTGGAGAAACAAGACATTATTCTAAATGTGTTAGTTTTGTTATAGATGATATCATTTTATTTATTGATATATTATATGGAACTTGATATTGGGGTTTTTTGCCTTTATTGATATTATTTAAATTTTTTGAACAAATGTGTGTTGTTATTTTATGGTTTATCATTTCAATTTCTAAAAATGTGCAAATCTTTTGTGCTAATTTATTTGTAACAATTTTAAGTTGTTTCAAAAAAAACATAATCTTTCACAAAAAAAATTGGTGTTATTGGAACATTTTGAATTTTTTGCCTATACATATTAACATGTTTTGATCCACATGTGTCTTCTTTTGAATTAATAATTTTTAAAATATTGTGTATTTCTTTGATATTTTTTAAGTCACATCCATTTTGTGTTGACAATCCAATTTTTTGTATTTGGAATACAAACTTGTGGGCTTTTACTATTTGTGTATGTTACATGAAAATAATTTGCAATTTTGTCCCTTTTATGTATGGAAATTTATGTAGTAAAATCATAGCTTTTGCAAAAAAGTTACATTAGAATGGGATTTTGTTATTTTTGAAATAGTTTCATCATAAGGGGTCTAATAAAAAATGAATCTTTTTATTTTGTGTGATACTTTTTGTGATATACAATTGGATAATTCTTTGATTATTTGAACATTTTCAATTATTCATGTCCTTTCAACTATTGGAACATTTTCACCTATTGGGATCCCATTAACTGTTGGAACATTTTCAATTATTGGGACATTCTCAACCATTGGAATATTTGAAGTCATCAATATATTTTCAATTATTGGTAAATCTTTAATTATGGAATGATTATTTTTAATTATTGGAGATATTGGGATGTTATTGGGCATGGGCATTGGAATTACAAAACTAACATAACTAATAAAAATTTCTTTTACTTGTTTTTTTTCCCACATGTATTGAATATGATTATGTACTTGAGTTTTAGTACAATTGGTATTACATGATGAATTAAATAGTTTGACAATGTATTCTAAAGGTGCATTTGAATAAGTTTCCAAAAGTTTCATCAAAACACAATCTAAGTCACCATTCCAATAAAACATATTTTTTGGGCAAGTGTTTGCATTTCTTGTTTCATTGGTTTTAAGAGCATTGGGTAATCATCCAACTTTATAAATGATTTAGAATTTTTTGTCTCAAATTGAAATTGAGTGTTTCTAACATCACATGTATATTCAATTGGTTCAAAATGTTGATTATTATAAGCAATATGTAAAGGGTCTATTTGGTAATCTAATCCACATTTACACATAATTTTATTTGAATTTTTATTCCAAACATAGATTCATTGTTGTAAATATTCATCTATCCAAAAATTTGATGTAAAATCTCCCCCTAAGCCACCTATTGTTGCACTTTGGGACATTTTTTCAATGTATTGATGTTTGTTGGAAACTTGACCATTATGTAAATCATATAGAAAACTTGGGTTCAATTCCCTGAAACGACATTCTTGTGTTTTTAATGTATTTGATGTTAAACATTTTAAAAAATATCACATACTATTTAGTCTAATTTGGAGGGATGTTAATGAATACTTTAATAAGTAAGATATGGAATCAAACAGACAATTACCAACATCATAACTATATGATGAAATTATATGAAGATTACATGAATATAAAACATCATTAAATGACAAAGATGCATGATATTGCATATTGTCTGTTTTTACACTATGGATGGTTAGAGTTATGGGTCGGTGGTAGGTTGGCTAGCTAGTTGATTGGATGGATAAATAGCTAGATGCCTAGATGAATGGCTGAATAAGTATCTATGGATGGATGGATGGATGGAAGCTAGTGGATGGTTGGATGGCTAAATGAATGGGGTGGATGGATGGATAGCAAGATGAATGGAAGAATGGAAAACGAGATGGATCAATGGATAATAAGATCAATGGATGGACTGGAAGGATGGTTAAATGGCTAGATAATTGGAAGGATGTAAGGCTAGATAGATGGCTAGTTGGATGGTAGGATGTATGGAAGGCTAGATGGATGGAAGGATGTATGGATGGCTAGATGGCTTGATGGATGGGTGAATGGGTGGAAGGGTGAATAGATGGATGGATGGATGGATGGATGGATGGTTATCAAGATGGACATTTTGATGGGTGGAAGGGTGAATAGATGCATAGATGGATGGATGGATAGCAAGAATGATGGATGGTCAGATAGCAAGATTGATCGATGGACGTTTGAATGACTAGATGGATGGCTAATTGGATGGATGGTAGATGGTTAGATGAATGGGTGGATGGATAAAATGCTAAAAATGGATGGATGAAAGAATGTACGAATTGGTTAGATGGCTATATGGATGTTTGAATGGATGGCTAGATGAATGGGTGGATGGAAGGCTAGATGAATGGGTGGATGGAAGGCTAGATGAATGGGTGGATGGAAGGCTAGATGGTCCAATGGATATATCATGCCCAGATGAATGGGAGGATGGATGGATGGATGCCTAGATGAATGGGTGGATGGATCAAAGGGTGGAAGGGTGGAGGAATGGAAGAATGGATGAATAGTTGGATGGATGGATGGATGGATTGATGGATGACCATGAACAAACAAAAAATGTTTCAATGCATGTGACCTTCTTGCAAAACCCCAATCCTAACACGAAATCATGACTTTGTAAATTTTGTAATTTTGGATTTTTAAAAATATCGTGTATATGTTGTAATGCTATGAATATTGGAATCTTGTCGATATAAAAAATTTCATCTAAATCCAAAATGTATATGAAATGTACAATGCATGTGAAGAACCAAAACTTGGATATCTGAATTATAAGTAAATAAAAACTTAGGAATTGGAATTAAAAAAAATAAAAACTCAATTTAATTATGGAAAACCAAAATTTGGGATGCAAATTCTAGAAGAATGAAAGTTCAACTAGTGGAATGTTCTGAAAATTAAAACAAAACTCTCTGCAAAATATTAAAATTTTGTTATCTTTAAGTTAGTTTTTTAGCCACCAAATTCAAGCTTTCATTTTGCATTACTAGGCTCCACATCAACATGAAGATTTGATGAGGATGGAAGAGGAACGTGAAAAGAAGAAGCCATAATCATAGGGTGTACACAAAAATCAAAAGTTAAATTAGTAGATGCTTTAGGTTGAAGAACCACTTGTTCAATGTGTTTTTCAAAACCCACAAGTTGAGAAAGTGGGAAATAAAAGCAATTTGCTTCGTAATTTGGTTTTGATAAGGAGCTTAACCTGTACCTGGTAGAATAAGAAAATTAGTTGAATTGATATATACACCATAACTTCTAACCATTAGCCTTCAATGGTAAAAATGATGGGATCTCTGGTTGTTGCAATTGAAGCACATAAATATTTAGCCTTCTTTGTGGTGTTCTTCCCATGACAAACATTACAATTGACATCACCATTGTTGTGGAAACAACAATGTCCAGGGCATGACATTGCGCACATAGTTTTCAGAAAGGAAGGGTTGCTAAATTCAACACGGACAATATTCCAACAACCTTAAAAAAAAATTAGATTCATTAACTAAACAACTAAATTGTAAAACATAATTTATATTATGTATAAATGGGAGAAAAGAAAATAATTTAAGATTGCACCTTTTTCACAAACAGTTGTTTGCTCATCAACTTGGTGTGTAACTTAAGCAACCATGTTTGAACCCCTTCATCAATGACTTTGGAAAATATAGTGTAGCCCATGTTCTTGTAGGAATCAATCACCCATTGTTGTTGCAATCACATTCTTCACCAAAACCATAACACACTGACCAACATTTTTGACTTCTACCAATTTGTCATATATAGTCTTAAACAAACTCCCAAAAATAAAAACATTTTTGATCAAATTCACCTTCATTATCAACAACCATAAGTTGTTTTTCATGGCTATTTTTCGCACCACCTCTAACTGTTATGACAATGATAACAATGGTGCCATTGGAAAATTTGGATTATAAGGACCTATCTCTGAATTCTTGTAGGGAATTCGTATGAAAAAATAGAGGAATTAACTCAAGCTAAAATATTGTAATGGCTTACACAATAATGGTAGACTATATCGTAATGAGAACTAGCATATCTCCTTTCTCAAACCCCCTTTGTGACTTACCTTCAACTCCAAAATTCTTTATTTTAACATAAAACCTTTTTTGGAATAATTGTTCATGCACATGAATGTCAGTGGATTTCACCTTTAGGACAATTGTGGTCAAAACCTATTGCATCAAGGAGCTCACAATAAAGATAGGTGTAGCTTGGATCATCTATGAGCTTTTTGGCTATTCGGTCATAAGTCCCATATCGATTCAAAACTTTACCTTCAAAAGTCAAATCTTGGACACCATAATCTAAATAATCTACATTGACAATGCACTTCCCTTTCTGAACAATAATAATAAATGATGACACTCCTTTTTAGACAACAATGGCATATGACAAATAATAATCCAACAAGAAATTCTTACCTCAAGTGGTTGCAAGTCCAATGAGCTCCCAAGGGTGGTAAAAGCAAAAGAACTAAACAAAAGGTCATAAGGTGGAAAACAAACAAAATGCATTGGAGAAAGCACCCCAAGACAAGAACAACAACACTAGAAGAGGAAAGAAGCAAAAGAAAGGTCAAATCATCCAATGGCAACTAGGGCATGGAGCAAAAGAGGATGGAAGAAAGAAAACAAGAAAATACCTTAGTAGGTTGGATGCTAGGAGTGGTTATGTCAAAGATGATGTAAATTGATTGCATGCAAGCAAGTTTTTTAAAAATAATAAAATAAAATTTAAGGACCATATTGGCATATTTGGCAAAATTTCAAACATGATTCAGTCCTAGGGTTTTAAAAAAAAAATATATATATATATATATATAATCTTTTGTAGGGAATATCACATCTTTATAGGGGGAAAAAATCATATTTTTCTAATCATCTTAGAATTAGTTATGAATTTTCAAAGTGCTTCATTTTTTTGGAGTTGAAGATTTGCTCTTTCACATCTACCATTGTCCTAGATTTTAGGAATGACTTTTAGGAATCTTGAGCATCTTCAAGTATCTTTTTCGGAAATTCTTATTTCAAAATGTTTTAAAAATAAGATATGGAATAAAATAACCCTTATTTTGTCCCCATCAGGGTTTTTTTTTTATAGTTTTGGTAGGTTGCAAAATGATGACAAGTGTCAATTTTTGGCTATTTTTGCCAAAATTGCACAAAACTTTATAAAACCTATAACTTTTCACAATTTTTTTGTCCCCAAGTTGTGAAAAATTGCCACAAAAAAGAACTTTTTATTTATTTATAAAGGTAACATGTGTAAGTTTTGTAATTTTGGATTTTGTCAATAAATTTTACCTTCTTTGCCAAACAAGGTTTTAGTTGAATACTTCCTTACATATTCAATGTTTCATCTTGGAAAATGATCAAAATTTTAAATCATCACTGAAAATTAAATTTTCACATTCTTTAATTTTATTATATTCTAAACTATAACTTTTTTTAACACATCATGTACATTGTAACCCATTTATAAGTGGCACTTGAAGCTTTAAAATTCTAAAGCAATTTTGAAACATTCTTTGGATTTGAGATTAAATAATGATTGAATGATATTATTGATGAAAATAAAAACTATATCTTGAGCATAAAAATCTAATAATTTGTAATTTTTTTTCCCAACCACACCAATAGATAATTAAATAAAAAAATAATTTAACCATTCAAATCAAAATCAAATCAAATATTTGTGACTATTCAAAATTCCAATTTGTGTTGAAAGTCATGGAAAATCCTTTCTTGATTTCTACTTGTTATTTTAGGCAAGTTTTTCATTTTCCTTGGAGTAAGGGGAACATGTAGGCAATATAAGGATTTGACATGTAGGCATGTTGATATTGGATAGGTAGGCATATTGACAACTTGTTCAAATTGGGACGTTTGGTAGTTTTTGAATTCTTTGTTATTCCAAATGACAATTTGGAGGGAAATGGGGTAGCATTTCCTCTATGTTTTGGTTTTGTATCACTTTTTTTTGCAAGTTCTATTGTTTTGAAAACACTAAATTTGTGTGGTAGAACAAGTGGAAGTTGAAAATGTAATAAACCAAAAAGGAATTAAGGTTTGCATACAAGATTTAGTCAGTACCTACAAGAAGAAGACTTGTTAGGACTATTGGTGAAATTTTTTATATTGTTGGTACATTTGAAAACCGGTCATTTATTCATCATTCTAATACTTGTTTTGTGTGTGTTTTTGTATAAAACTAGGAGTTAATACTTACCACTAGGCCATATTGTGATTCAAGGTCCATCCAATTAATCAAACCTTGGAAATGAATATAGGGTTAAGGTTGTGATAGACGTGGACATACAATTTGGAACTTGTAAAGCATTTTGCAGGGTGGGGGGGAGTCTTTAACATTAAGATCACATGTAAGTTCAAAAAAAAAAACTTGAAATAGATCTATTGATAGTTTCACTATTACTAGTGACACACCATTGATTTTGCACCTTGCTTAGAACCCTTTATTGATCTTTAAATGTTACAACTAAATTTATTAGTTGGAGGTCATCACTTAAAATGAAAAAATTCATTTAAGTTTAAAAAATTATATTGATTAATATTGACATTCATCTTACATTAAACAAAAAAATTTAATCATACATTATATACACAAAACAATCCATTCATTAAATTTGCCACCAATTTTTTGTTTTGTTTTTACATTAATGATGATTAAGAATTTCTCCTTTGATAATTAAAGTAAAATTATTTAAAATAATCTACATGTACATGGACACATATCTTGATGCAATATTTACACATTTTTTAACAATTAAGTAACTTTAATTTAATGCCATTTAATAAATTGGTAAAATAATTTATATATTAAGATTGGTGTTTTTTTTCTTTCTTATTGTGTTTTAGCCTTCCAACCACTGAACCCCTCCTAGTGCTCTTGGTACCATCAAAAAACTTTTAAGAGGTGATGTGCACAATTGTCATTTTGCACTTTTCAAACCAACAAAGCAAAAGGTATTGAACTTGGCCTTTATATTGCTTTGCACTACTAGCAATGATCAATTGACATAAGGTCAAAATATTAATTTATTTTCATTTATTTTTTGAATATCAAAACAAAATTCCATGATCACATTAATTTTTTATACATAGATTGATTTTCACTTCCATTAATTATAAAAAATGAAGGTCAATCTTTCCTATTGGAAAAACTAAGAAATTAATGTATTGATTACATAAAGAAATTCATGAATCCATGTCAATTCAAAGAGAAGATTTAACAAAGATTAACCTTTTGTTCAATGTGATGTGGCCTTTTGATTCAAATGCATTGATGTCACTTGGGAAGAAAAAACATTCAATGTCAACATGTGATGACTGAAAGGTGATGATATGAAATGGAAAATATGAAAAAGTTTCCCAATGTGAAATTGTCAAATAGGAGACCATACGATAGATTATCTAAAAACCCTTTCTAGTAGTTTCAATATCTTGTATTTTGTCATTGGAAGTTAGAGTTAACTTGGGCTCCTTAATGTTTTGTGCACTACTAGTGACAATTTACAAACATATGGTGAGAATATTAATATATTTTCATTTGTTCCTTGAATCCTATAATATTAAAAAAACATTCAATCACATATATTTTTCATGAAATCATTTTCACATCCATTAATTCTAGAACATGGAATTCGACTTTCATCTATTGTAAACTTTAATTTAAAAAAATTTATTGATTACACCAAGAAGTGAATCATATTAATTTCAAAAAGAAGCTTATATTGAGAATTAACATTTTATTTATGTGATGTTACCATTTGAATTTGAATATGTGTTGGTGTCACTTGGGAAGATAAAAACATTCAATTTTCACATGTGACAATCGTTGAAAGGTGAAGTTATGAAAAGGAAAATATGAAAAGGTTCTAGCACATGGAGTTGTCAAGTTGGAGAACATACAATAAGTAATGCAAAACCCGCCATACCAACTCCAATATATTACCACTAGAATTAAAAATTACAATATATATTTTTTCACAATTAAGTTTTGTTGGAAAGTCTTGTTTCTTAATCTTAATTTTTTTAAATATAATAATATTGGGATGGGTGATTTTATAGGAGGTTTAATATACTTGGGTCAATGATATAGGAGTCATTGAAGAGCTTTTTAGGAACGTTCTATCCTTTAGAGCCTTGGGTCAATGACACAAGGACCCATTAATATGTATTATAACAATGAGATAAAAATCTTATCTATGAAAAAAAAGGTTTACCAAAACAACACATTATTAAAAGCATTTACTATGTGTGGATAATGAAGCCTTATTGAAACACACCTTTTCTTATGCATTAGATTCATGCAATATGAGACATAATTCATACCACAAGAATAGCAAGTGATTGCCAAACTTTGGATTTGTTTACAATTTATGGTTTATTTTATATTTTATCCCTTGATAAACATGTTCTAAATTAGCCTACACCCTAATAATCAACATAAATTGCCTTGAACTACCAATAATTGAATATTTGTAAAATCTATGTTTACACCTTCCACCTACTTGATTTTTCTTGCAATCATGATCATCCTATATACATTCGGATGTATTCATGTCTTTAGAATCTTAAAAATGGAACTTAATAGAACCCCCCTTCCCATGAATCCAATAATGTGACAATTCTACAAATGAATCAATAATAATGTTTAATCCATATATCAAAAACACATTTGACAACCCAAATTAATCATAATAATTGAATAATCTAATTGACTTGAAGTGTTGATCAAATAAAAGTTAAATTTCACGCCAAAGTTCCAAATGTCAAGTGTTTCCTATGGACTTTATGCTTTTAATCCACCTTGAATTATAACTATAATTAGCAAATGAATAAGAGAATAAATAGACTATTACAATGTTCTAAAGTTGCCATGATGTTAAAAATTTCATATTCTTGCATTCAATTATTCCAATATCGTTAAATCAACCAATATTTTCAAAATGTTAGTTTTGATCATTTTAATGGCTTGTGAAATGTATGAATATTTTTAAAATTTCAGTGATGATGATTGTAGGTAGAATAGCTTTAGGTTTCATAAGTCATCTTTTAAATGATAATTTCAAGTTGGAATTTGTTTAGCCAATTCCCAAGTAAAGAGGAATGAAAAAATGTTTTTTCAAATCTATTTCTTTTGAGAATTAAAAAAAAAATCACCACCATATTCACAAGCATATTTTAATACCATATGCAACAATTTACATACCATTTCTTTTCAAATTGAATTTGAATTCAATTAATTTTTTTTGAATTGAATTGATGAAATGGATAAGAATTCCACTTCAACATGACTTGTGAATTTGGTATTCTATATCTACATGAACACACTTGAATGCACAAAAACAACATAAGATGATGTCAATGAACAAAGAGTATGGAGATTTGTCAATTGAAAGCCACAATTGCTGGAAGAATTGGCAACCATGCCTTATCACCCTTATTACCTCAAGGCTCGTTACATCACCAAACAAAAGTGAGAGCTTACAATTCATCACACATACAATATTTCAACTCTTGAAGCACTTTTGGGTTTTACGGTTTTAGCCTTTTAGACTTTTGTATTTGCATGAAAGTCAGAAGAAACTTTGCTTTCCATAGTGGTGGGGATGACCAAAAGAAGTACCTAGTCCACTTCCTCAATGTCTCATGCAATTGTAAGTACTATGACTACTTCCTTCCCCTTGACATCTTTCTAAAACTTCACTTCTTTTTCCTTATATAGGTTAGGAGGGCCATTTTTTTCAATTTTGTGATGTAGGTCATCTCGTCATCATTTACAAGATGACTTAGCCAAACTTTGTGGTATCAAGGTCCCCACTAGGCTTGTATGACCTGAAGCAATATCAACCTTCATACCAACATGGTAGGGACCTGAGGTACTATCACATATGTAGTATGTACTTGTCGGATATCAAATTCAATGGTACGTACTAGGTTTCGTATGTGTCTCATACCAGCCAAAAATCAGTCTTGGACCCAATACCAGGACCAGGCTAGTAACAAAGGTTTAAAAAGGACTCAATACCATGATGACCACATTGGTATCAAAAATTCAAAAAATACCCAATACTTGGACAAGGCTGGTAAGTTCAAAAGTCAATACGAATAAATTTTTGTGTGGATCATTTATCTGAATAAACACCAATAATTTTTGGATCGTTTACAAAGACATTGTATGTCTGTATGTGTGTGTGTGTGTGTGTGTGTGTGTTAGTGTTATATGCACTTAGCATTAGGGCTTAAAATTTATTGATATGAAATGGAGTGAAAGCTTTATGGGGTTGTGCTTGCTATTGGCCTCCTCCGGGTGACTCAATAGAAGGCAAAATGAGTTGTAAGGTTTACGGTCTCTAGTATATAAAAAGAGGTTGGAAAAGTAGAGGATGGGCATGGAATGCGTGGCCATTCCTACCCCACCCCATATGTCCCCCAACTTCCGAGCCAAATGTTTGGTTTTTCACACAACTTCTGACTCTTTTGGGAGTGATAGCCGCATGTATTGAAAGTAGGGAAGATGGGATTTGGATGTGGGTCATGTGGGGGTCATGAGCTTGGGTATACTTTGTGCCCGAAAACTGAAAAAAAATAGCATCATCATTGGCAAAGTGATTACCTTGTCTTCTTTGGCAATAAGATCATCTTATTTGCTCCTCACCCCAAAAGCATCATCCAAGACCGATTCAAATTCATGTGGCAAGAAGTTCTGGAAGATGGAGCACCACGGAACCACCATAGAATCCGAGCACACATAGAAACTATCTTCAGACCAAAACGTATCATATTCTCATTGGACAAAGCTTATCATATTCGCATTGTGACGAAGGGGATTTGCTCAGATGGAAAAGGTCAGCATTTGTGTGCACTGTTCTCTGGTGGACTCAGCAATATTCTTATTAACTCAGCCGTTATTTCCTTCTTTTTGTGTGTCTTGGATAAGTTCAAAGACCTTATCACCCAAATCTCCATAATCTTTGATGATCTGAGAGAGAGAGTTATCCGTAAAGTCACCCTGTCCTCACCCTGTCTTTGTCTTTGGGCCTTCTTTCAACCCCCCTATCCCCCCTTTTCAGCAAAATCTGCAAAGTAAGGAAATTTTATTAAAACTCAGTATGAAAAATATATGTAGCAGCAGTGGAGGCGCTCAGGAAAAAGGAAAGATAAGATGACACTCAGTGTACCACCAAAATTGATGGTTTTCTGAGTTTCATCCCCCCTTGAATGCTAGTGTACTTTTTTGCAGGTTTTTTAAAAATCTCACCCCGTGTATGACCAAACTCAGGGTTCAGGTGTTGTGTCTTCCTTACTTTACTACAGATAACTCTTAAAAGTACTCAGCAATGCATCCCCAGTCCCTTCTTTTTGGGGGGGGGGGGGGGGGGGGGGGGGGGAGAGATAAATATTAGGGGGGAAGGCCCCCACCGAACACAACCGACACAACCCAGAACCAACAACAAAACACAAACCAAAAAAACAATTTT
>Ga0116227_10003865_pt1 | contig 32886 bp, 27 predicted proteins | sample S1TSphgellanicum_FD_89693 | JGI IMG/M metagenome (GOLD analysis project Ga0116227, IMG submission 89693) | Host-associated microbial communities from peat moss isolated from Minnesota, USA - S1T2_Fb - Sphagnum magellanicum MG | ecosystem: Host-associated > Plants > Peat moss > Unclassified... | reverse complement strand
TTTTTTTTTTTATTTTGTTTTATAAACAAAAAAAAATTTTTTTTTTTTTTTTTTTTTTTTGGGTAGCTCGCATTTTTTGGAATTATTAATGGGTGATTAGGTTCCAAGAAAAGAACATGAAATGCATGATAAACCTTTATAAATTTTGGAAACATGATAAAAACATGATAAAAGTAACTTGATCACCCTGACCTTCATTTTGAGTAACTCAAATGACTTGTTTTAAAAAATGAATGTCAATTGTGGTCTAAAATCAACAATAATGTCATTGTAGAAACCAAAAACATGATAAAAATAACTTTGTAAATTTATGTTGAAAATTAATGAAATGAACCATCTCTATTAATCAAACTACCACCATCAAAATAGAGTATAATGAATTAGATGGTGACAAGTTAGTGATTGTGTCCATTGAAATTAAAGATTAAAACAACATTAGGATATGTTAATTAGAAAAATCCACAAACGGTAAGAAGGAAGAGATAGAAATTTGATTTCCCTTTTGCCTCCAAGATGGTGTGTGTGGAAACACAATCAAATTTTAAACAAATGACCATGCCATTAAAAATGATGCTCAAAAAACATGAGTAATGATGAAATAGTGAAGAATTCTAAAGATACATATGTGATTCTTATAAAGTGTTACTTTGTGTTATATCACCAAATCTTTATCATTGAAAGATGCAAATGTGTAAGAGTTTACAAACGAATAAGGTGGGTTTAAACTTAAATCTCAAGTTAGAGATGTCCTTGTTTTGTAAGTTGTCAAAACTGGAACATTAATTAATGTGACACATACTTGAAACTTGTCCCACATATTTGGCAATACAAGGAGGCACCAAATGTTGTGAATGCTAAGTATTGAATGTTGCAATTTTCATATTAAAGAAATTTGTAAAGTGAAAGTAACATAGTATCATTATCTTGAATTTGGTCATTAATTGAGATGAGATTAGAAAAATATTTTTTAAAAATACATTGCATTTAAACAAGTGAAAATAAGGTGAAACTCGCATTACATTGAATCTTGTGATAATCAAAGTTTCATCTTATTTTTAATTTTTTTCTTAAGTGTCTTCATTATTGTTCTGCTTCACCACTTCAGCAACATCACAAAATAATAATAATAATAAAAACATTGAACCCATCACGCAGGGATTTTGTTGCCAAATTTTCAGCTGTGAAATATGATTTCAACCTATACAAGGGATTTTTCATGGGAAAAATGGCCCCAAATTGTCAGATTTTGAGCATTATTTTCCAAATCCTCAGAATTTACTGATAAGTTCCAATAGGTAGCAAACAATATAGAATGCTTCTTTTTAAAAAGAAAACATTCATATCTGGTGTATAGCCAAATGTGGCTAAAATTTCTTCTCTTCCAGATGATCACAAAATTGACCCAAAAAAAAAGAAACAAGACTGAGCTCCATGGCTCTGTGCCTTATGGCAAGTTCCTTAAACCAACCAACTACAGGTAAAATATGTACCCTAGTAAGTTGGCAGATTGGACACCGATTTCAAAAAACATTATTTTTCCCCCAAAAATAAAAAAACCAGATTTCGAAAAGGAATCATTTAGGATATTCTGAAATATCCTATTGTTCACACGGAATCTTCAGAAGAAAATAATTATTCAACACCGAAATGTTTGAACTTGCCATGGTACTAGGGCACAGAGATGTCCCGGGAACGAACTACCGTCAGCAATGATTTGCTCATTGACCACAGTAACTAACACCTGGTGACCATTCCTCAAAATATGAAACCAAAATGGTACATTCTTCAATGGGGTACAATGATTCAGTGGGTACCTAAGGGAATATGCTCTGGGCTTATTCTTCACCTGAAAGAAAGCATTTTAGCATATTCCCAGTTGGGGGTTGCTCCCATGGGGATTCCCGAGAATATTCTCATCTTTTTTTCATTGGAGGCTACGAGGTCCTTTCTTGGATGGTAGTATTGAACTTGGATAGTTAAAAGTCCTTTTAAGAAATTTAATTTGTGGTCAGACACCCCCCACTCACTCATCCATCCATCCATCCATCCATCCATTCATCTCACCCCAACTAATCCCATTCAAGGGGGTTTTATTTTCTCTTTATTTGGGGTACAAAATATTAATAAAATCAGTTGAATTTACACTAGAAACACAGAAATTTCCCAAGATTTTTTTGTTCAAAAAATAATTGCTGAGAAAATATCATTGCTTGCAATTGGCATTTCCTTTGAATAAGTACCTAAATAAGCTTCTAAAAACATGATTCCCAATGTATCCAATAACTAACTTCAGGATGGGCATAATAATAAAGGTGTAAAATACACAAGGGCCAATGCCATGATATTTTAAATTATTTAAACTTATTTATTAATGATGATTATGTTTCAGATTTACTTTGTTCTACAGTATGCATAGAAATATATATTACTTTTTCAAAACCATGAAAATTTGCAACTAAACCAAATATTGCATGGGAAGGAAACGAAAAGAAATTTCCTTAAATTTAATTAGAATATATCTTTGAAGTAAGTGAGGTATAAAGCATTTGCTTCCCCTTCCCTACTTCTTCATTTTAAGACTTTAAGTTCTAAACTTTTTAACTTATTTTTAACTTACCAAAGTACTTTTTGTAGGCATCCATGAAAATCAGCTATTTCTCACTACAAGGCCCAACCTACTTTTGGCATTAAGGTTTTAATAGACCCAATTGAATGCATAGTCATTGCCTAAAGTCATGCCCCAATAAAGTGGGAGCCTGAAAGAGATCTTCTCATTTTCAGCCCAAAAGAACACAAGAGTTATAAAATTAGAAATATGGATCAAGGCTTATACATATATATAATGAAAAATTGAGATAAATTGATTACACTTAATTTCATGTTGAAATAAATTCACTAGAAACATTATACATGTATATTTGGGGGATTTGTCCATAAAATCAACCAACAAGCTAATGCCATATTTCAGAATTTTGTGTGAATTTAGACAAATTTCACCATAATCCCATGTATTCTGAAAACATGGATTGGGATGGCATTTTAATATACAGAACTGGATAAAAGAAGAGGAAGGGGAGAAAGGCAGACCATGTCTTTCTCTCTTCCTCTTTTCAATGACTGAGCGAATGAATTGCAAATGTGGGTTACATGGTACCTACTCAACATAGATGATAGTTAACCTATTTCTGTTGCAACAACCATGTTGGGTGGGTTGTTTGTTCCCCATGCCGGATTCAATGTTGAATTATGTCCATAGTCGGTGGCTCAAAAAATCTGTCATTTCATAGAGGGACAAGCGTCAAATCTTGTCAGTTGGGACAAGCGTTTGAAGTGTCACTTGTTTAATCACTGATGTAAAGTAAAGCACACAATATTATTTCATGTGTGACAGATCCAAACATTGTTCCACGGACTTTTGGTGACTGGGGGAGTCAAATTTTCTTTACTTGGAGAAGAACAACTGACCAAAGCACAAAGAAGAGAAGGACATAGAAGACACCAAGTTTGAGTGTGTTTTTCCACCCTTTCTCCAGTCATCTACTAATGCAAAAAGCTTCTGGAACTACTACTACCCCTTTGTTTTGAAGTCAATCCTAGCCTCCTGAGGATCAAGTAATATCCAAAACCTATTGCAATTTCATTGCTGCTTCCACCACAACCACCATCATCTATAATTCATTCTCTATCTGTAATTAACAACCTAAGCCTAAAGCATGAAAATTAAACCCTAAAACCTAAAACATGAGAAACTAGAAGTGACAAAGTTATGGGTCTCATTGCAAAGCAAGAAAACTCCCAAGTGACAAAGTTATATGTTTCGTGCAAAACACGAAAACTCCAAATGATAAGTGATGGGTCTCTTTCAAAGCCATCAAAACTCGAAGTGACAAGTCTCATGCAAGGCATCAAAACTTCAAGTGACAAGTTATGTGTCTCATGCAAAGGCATCAAAACTTCAAGTGACGAGTTATCGGTCTCATGCAAAGGCATCAAAACTTCAAGTGATGAGTTATGGGTCTCATGCAAAGGCATCAAAACTTCTAGTGACAAATTATGGGTCTCATGCAAAGGCATCAAAACTTCCATTGACAAAGTATGGGTCTCATGCAAAGGCATCAAAACTTGCAGTGACAAATTATGGGTCTCATGCAAAGCCATCAAAACTCCAAGTAACAAGTTATGGGTGTTATGTGAACTATGAGATGTGGCTCCTGGCATGTCATCTGACACTTATTGTCATCCATGCCATGTCTCATAGTTGGATTGGGTGAGCCTACATATCAAGTGTGAAAAGATGTCATCCATGCCATGTCTCATAGTTGGATTGGGTGAGCCTATGTATCAGGTGTGAAACTGTTCAGCCCAGTGGGTGTTCTCCGATCATGGATGAGGTCTCCCCCTCCACCCCAGGCCTACCGAAAAACAATTAAAACCTTATTGTGTACCCTCAAAAATCAAATTCGGTTGGCCGCATATACAGAAAGCATATCCAACCCAAAGTCTCAAATGCGGGGATCATGGCAGAGACCATGGAGACCAGGGTCTGTCTGCCGAGCTAACTAAGGGTGTGCAGTCTTTGGTTAACTAAATTTTTTGTCCTGTAGTCAAAGTGGCTATCATTCATAAGAGGATTTAGCCAAATTTGGCTATACACTTGAAATGAAAGCAAAAAAAATTTAAGTAACCTTCTATAATTTAGTTGGATATTGCCCATTGTGGATATCTAGTATCTAATTTTATTTTTTTTCCAGAATCCGGTGAATTTGCCACTTTTTAAAATTAAAAAATCCTTTGCATAGATCTTAATCAAGGTTCTTTCCCAAATTTTTCGTATAAGAAAAATTTCGAGTTTTTCCACAAATTATTAAATTTATTCAAATTTACACAACAAAAAAAAAAAAATCCAAAAATTTCCCAATTTTTTTTCCCAGGCTATGAAGTCAGGACTCAGTCTCAACTGGAAGCACCACCTACAATAGTACCTTCCCCTTAGTGAGAAAAGGGTTCTTTGTGGGTATACCATAGTACCATGGTCACTTTGACACATGTCTGTAGTATAATTAATTAATTAATTAATTTTGAGGATTTCATTTCCACAAATTATATATTCCCAGATATTCCATCAGATTCTTTAATTTTCTTTCAGATAAAATATGTTTGAAGATTTTTATTTATTTATTTATTTATTTGTTGAAAAGTTCAACATTTCTTAAAATATTATAATTAGAGTCAAACTGACCCAGGTACTAACTATAGTATATGTAACTGGGTAAATGTTCTATTTGGACTTGAAAACACTCATTTCTTTTTGGGCCCGACAACATAAGGACAATAATTTGAATTTATCAGACAACATTTTTTGTTTCGCATATAGACAATTCTACCAGATGAAAGTTTTTTTGCTTTTTTTTTTTTTTTTTCCAAAAAAATAAATTACATTGTTTCAACTTTCACAAAATTGGGTGCGAAGAGCAACTGTGATTTCAAAAGAACTCAAAATAATAATAAAAAAATAAATTAAAATAATAACTTTAAATAATGTTTAAAATTATTATTATTATTATTATCACTTCCTTTCTTCTTTCCAAGGGAAAATACATCCAATCTCCTTGAGTACAAGACAAAACCCAAAAACAATAAAACCCCAAAGAACATGCTCGAAACTTGTCGGGCATGCATGCACGGTCAATGTCGTCTGATACAGGGGGGGTTACATTAGTTCTGTTCGGCTTGGTTTCGTGGGTGTTTGGGGTGGGGGGCGGGGGTCGGGGATGGAAAGCATATTCGACTATTACGTACCAATAGTAATTGTCATAAGTTTGAGGAAGGTTATCGTCATTAGAAGAGGAAGCCAGGCTGCAGCATATGCCTGAAAGCACAAAGGCATACTTCCGTTCAAAGTCAGAGGCCGTATACCTACTTACGACAGATGGTCGGGTCTCCCCGCGGTGGGTGGGTAGCTTCTCCGGATCATTTAAGGAATTATCACCTGATACCCACCCAACAGTGAGAATCAATTATTGTAGACTACATTACACTAGTACATTTTAATTTAGTGTAGGTAAATCAATGAAACAACCATTTCTTATGTCCAAATAAAATAGAATTTTTTAAATAATTTTTTTGAAAGGGAACCAATGAGAAGAGATCATTCTCCATTTAATTTTTTTAATGCCCTTTCTACATAACAACTGCTGCTTATCTTATTTGGGTAATTACATAATTGTTGTTCGATTCCTTGATTTCAAAAGGTTCTAAATTTTGTTTTTATGAAACTTTCGCTCCGGTCTTGAGATCAATTTTATGAAAATTTAAAACCTTGGGTTTATTATCATTTTATATAATTAATGAATTAGTTCACACTAATGCACACACTCCAACATAATAAAGATTATGTAATATTAGTTATGTACAACTAATCAAATACAATAATAACTTGTCTAAAATATAAGATCAAGACTTAAGTTTGTATTTTTTTCCTTGCAATAAAGTTTGTACTTGTGTACCTATAGAACCTGAATTAAAAAAAAAGAGGAAAAAGGTAACACTCGCGGTTCAAATTTTCATTCAATTTTGAAAATAAGTGGGGTTGTCTGTCCAGTTAAGGTTCCAAGAGCGATTTTAAGAAAGAAAACTTGAATGAAACCTTCCCCATCCAAACACTCTCCACGTAAACAATATAACCTGACCTGACCAAACCCCTCTAGAACTTAACCTTATAACCTAACCTGAACCTGCCAACACTGGTATGTATGCACGTGGACAGCAGCAGCAGCAGCAGCAGGTTCTGTTTTCCCTGCACTCTGATCTAAAACCCCTTTCATTTCCTTCTTCTTTTGGCCCCTTCTTTCTTTTCTCTTCAATTGCCATTGCTTTTCTTGTTGCTCTTGTTGGTTTTCTTGGCTTTCTTTGATTGATTTTTGCTCTCATTTCATTTCATTTCACTTCATTTGATTCTTGTTTTTTTCTTGCTCTCGAATTCCAACTCCTTTTGTTTTTGCGCGGGAGTCGAGAGTCTCGGGAGATCGGTTTGGCTGCCGTTTCTTTTCCCATATCGTACACACATCCTTTGTTGTGTTTTTTCTTGGTGTAGCAGCACGCTAGGTATTACTACTACACGCACGTGATCGTTCTATCCTTCTGTTTTTTCGCTCCAAAAATTCTCTCAGAGACAGCCAGCGAGCGAGAGAGAGAGAGAGTGTGTGTGTGTGAGAGTTCGGGAACTTTCTCTTTGCGAAGATTTGCATCGTTTTCTCAACTTTTGGTATTGTTGTTGCTGATTTGGTTTTCCGAAGCTTTTGGTTTTCTCCGAAGAAGATTGTTGTATTGTTTTTCTCGCGGTTTTGTTTGGTTTTCAGCAGCAGCCGCCAGCATCCACCACCAGCAGCCGTCGTTCAAGGTGATTTCCATTTGTTGTTGTTGTTGACTTCTTTGTGTGCTCTTCTTTGTTTTTACTGCAACCTTTAGAACCGTTTGTTTGAAGGAAGAAACGAGAGAGAACGCTGTCCGTCATTCCGATTTAGTATAGTTCCTGCGGGGTTTGATATACTTCGATCTTTGTGTTTCTTCTTTGCTGTTTGCTGTTTGTGTTTGTTTGTTTTTTAAAATTTCTGTTGGCAATATCATCCTAGCTGCTCTTGTTGTGGTCAACAAATAGTTTCTCAATTTCCGCGAGAGGGAGAATAGCAGCAGTAGAAAGTGCTGAGATCTTCGATTGTTGTTTGTCGACGACACTCATTCTGGAGAGTTTTGTGGATTTGTGTTCTCTTTTCACGCATTTCGTGTTTTCACCCAGCGACTTGTTGTTCGTGTCAGCAGAAAATGGTGTGTTGCCAGACGTCTTGCTTCGAGTTTGAAGGCAGGACGCAGTGCACTCTTCGTATGCAAATCAAATCTCATTCCTAGCGACAACCATCATCTTCCTCCTCAGCTTGAACTTGCGTCATCATCATCAGCACAAAGTGTTCTTCCAAGGAGAAGGTGGTCTCAGAGTCTCAATCTCTAAAGAAGCTCCTCATCATCCTCCTCCTCCTCCGGCCTTCGGAACATCAGACCTATACACTCCACCAGCAGCAGTTTGGAAGATGAAGTTTGGCAAGCGGTTGCAGAGCCAGATCCAGGAGACGATCCCAGAGTGGAGAGACAAGTTCTTGTCTTACAAACAACTCAAGAAACGTTTGAAACTCATTGCAGCTCCTGATTGTTTCACTGAAGCTGCCTTTGATGCTTCAAGCAGCCCTTCCAGAGGAGATGGTGGTGTCGGCATCTGTCGTCTGCCTTCTTCTGCAGCAGCAGCTGCTGCTTCAGCCGTGGATGCTGTTGACCAGGAGCTTCGGAGAGGGAGTGAAGCAGGAGGACCAGCCGCTGTTCAAGAAGCCATGCTCCAGGAGGCTCGGGCCAAAAAGATCAAGAGGACCTTCGCAGGTGGGCTTGACATAGAGCCTAAGAAGAAGCAGCAGCAGCAGCTTCAGAGCAAGAGGTCAGGAGGATTATTGGAGAACAACGAAGCCGCCTTGATGTCATCGGAGATGGACTTCATTCGCCTCCTCAACAATGAGCTCAACAAATTCAACGTTTTCTTCATTGAGAAAGAAGAAGAGTATGTCATCAGGCTTCAGGTAAACTTTCTTTCTATTCAGAAGCTTCACTGTGATGTCCTCTTCTTAGCCTATTAACTTGATTATGTGCCCAAAGGCCTTTTTTGTTACATCATCCATATGACCCATTTAAGCTCAAATACCTTCGTTTTTTTGCAACCCTAGCCACTGCCAACCTAGGGTTTTATGCAAAGATAGAAACCCTGTTCTCAATTTTTGCTGCTGAAGGTAATGAGATGCATTCTTCTATCAAGAAATTAGTAGTGTTGCCTGCTTTGTTCCACATGGCTGTGGCCTGGAGCATCTTGTTCAAGCTTTTCTTTCTTTTGGGTTGTTGCTGGTGAAGAAGAATCTTCACTGTGATGTCTTCTTCTTGCTTTATCTACTTGATTTTGTGCTCGAAGGCCTTTTGTTTTTACAGCATCCAATGACCCATTTGAACTCAAGAACCTTTGTTTTTTGCAACCTTAGCCACTGCAAATCTAGGGTTTTGTGCAAAGATAGAAACCCTGTTCTCAATTCTTGCTGCTAAAGGTAATGAGATGCATTCTACTGTCAAGAAATTAGTAGTGTTGCCTGCTTCATTTTACAAGGCTTGTGCCTGGAGCATCTTGTTGAAATACAATATGCAATCCAATGGCAGCTTGACAGAGAGCTTCTTCTTCTTCTTCTTCTTCTTGAGAAGAGTGTAAGACCCTTGACCTATCTCCATCATCAATGCTGCTGCCGAGCCACTCATGTCAGGTTGCTGCTTTACATTGTGTTCAAGGTTTTGTTTTCTCTTTTTTGAGTGAGTGAAGAGAGAGCTCAGTGCTTATGTTACACAGGTGCATGTGTTGCGTTATCTTGATGCAGGAACTGAAAGACAGAATAGAGACAGTGAAGAAAGAGAAGGCAGCAATGAAGGGAGATCCTTCAGAGTCAACTGGGGATGATGAACTTTTAACAATTCTCAGAGACATTGTCACATTCCACGGCGAGATGGTTTTGCTGGAGAACTACAGCTCCCTGAATTATACAGGTAGGTGATTAGCTCTATCTCTTGAGTTCTAGCCAAACTTCATGACTGAGTCTTCCCCTTGCTTCCAGAAATGCAACAAGAACTGAGAAATGTGACAGAAACCCAGGACAGAGATTTTACAGAATGGCTTGTCCAGATTTTGGGCAGATTTATTATGTACTTTTTATCTACACCCATTGATGGGAGCTGATGAAGTCAGTGGGTAGTCATGGCAGCTTGTCACTACTGTTCCTGATGAAGGTGATGGTCTGACACGTCTCTTGTAAGGTTATGACTGCAATCGCTGTTGTGGAGATTTCTCTAGGTGTTTACACACTTCAAGTGACATAGAACCCAGCAGCTCTTTTTTTGACCCTTTGTTGGAACCATAGTTTGTGCTTCTGTATGTGGACATTAGGGTTGAGTTGTGGATTGTGTTTTCGCATGTAGGGCTAGTGAAGATTTTGAAGAAACATGACAAGCGCACTGGGGCAGTGTTGCGAATGCCCTTTATTCAAAGTGTGCTGCTACAGCCGTTTTTCACCACTGAGCTGCTCTCAAAGCTGGTGCGAGAATGTGAGAGAAACCTTCACTCACTCTTGCCATCCTCACTGGAAGAAGTCCTACTCTCGGTGCAAGGTAGCAGCACTACTCCAGAGTCCTCCTCCCCCTCTGCACAGCTCTCAACCACCACCAATTTTGACCGGTCTTTCAATCCGGGTGAGGCTGTAGAGACGATTTATCGCAGCACGATTATGGCCTTACGCACAATCCAGGATATTCGACAAGGAAGCTCAACATGCAGCATCTTTTCTCTTCCACCCATTAAGGTGGGTGAAGGTGAGAAGGGCTTTCAGGTTGGAATGGATTTGAGAACAATCACCCCTGTTGAGGTAAAGCAGTAAACTTGTACATAATTTTAATGTGGGATTTGAGGTTAAACTTGTGAATCTCACCTCTCTTGTCCTGAGGGAGTAGCAAAGCCAGTGACCACAACACAAAGTATTCCATTGAGGAAGAAATGGTCACGAGAGGAAGGAAACAAATAGGAAACAAATGACAAATTTTCAAATGGGTTCTCAATATGAACCTACCTAGAGTGGACAAAACATATCATAAAATCAGTAGAGTAGTTGTAGATCAGTAGTGCTTGGTCATCATAAAGGCAACTTACCCAATGAGTTTTTTGAATTTACGTGACATTTTATAGACACGAACTCTGGATTTTGAATGCTTTTGGTCAGCTTCTGCCTTCGGCAAATTATGTGTGATCACTACTGATCCTACATTCCATCAAATTACACTAAGCATTTGAACCAAGCTCATCATAACTGCTAATTCTCTGAGCAGGAAAAGCTGGATTGTTGTTGAGATGAATAACCCAGATGAAGCTCTCTGACACTAGCAGGAAAACAGGCTATTATTGTTTCTTCAGCTCCATTCTGGTTGTATGTCTCCTCACTTGTTTGTTGCCCTTCACCATCACCATGCAGCTAAGAGCAAGTTGAGAAAACTGTGAATGAACTAAACTTGGTAGTTTGTAAAACACAGTAGCATCAGCTGCAATTTGAGTAATGTGCATCAGGGAGCAATCCAATTCTGCAATTTCTCAAATGAATTTTTGATTTGTGAAGATGATGCACACTGTTGGAGAATCAGACTGCTCACTGTGTGTAGAACTCACTTCTGGAGGAAAGATTGTGCATGTGAGTTTGAATTGATAACCATGTGGTTTTTCAGATGAAAAGAGGGCATCTCAATTGTCACTATGGTCGGTTATGTCTGGTAACCAGCAAGAGGACAGTGGCCACTGTCCTCTTGCTAGTTAGTTGAAATAGTCTTGTCATGTACATGATTTTTCCAATTTCCAGTAACCATAACCCTCTTGCTGCTAACCTAGTCCTTTTACTCAGTTTGGGTTTCAACTTTTGCAAGAATTTTGCATGACGGAATTGTATACATATCATACAATCATGTGTAAACAGAACTGTCTGAGAAGTTCCCAGTTTAAGAGCAAAATCAGCAAGTCCCCATTGCTATGTGGCTAAAATCCAATTTGTGTTTATGAGTTTGGTGAACTCATACGTATACATCACTGGTCAAAGGCAGTTGCAAACACCTAAAGCAATGAAGAAGCTACTGCTTTTGTTTTAGCAAGATGGCAGGTTATGTCACTTGGGAAATTGTGGTTAAATTTGTATATTAAATTGTCATCTATAATGGAATGTAAGAAGAGTAACCAGCTTGAGATCTTTGCAGTGTAGCCCCAAATTAGGGTTTAGAACTGAGTATGAGTGCAACGAATCCACACTTGTTTTCTTGGAGATGGAATCAACATGTGGATTCAGAGGTAGCAATTAGCAATCCCAACAACAAAATTTTATACTTTGCTATTACTTTAACACGTGCATTGAAGAACCTCTACTCTCATATTGTTCAGGTAGGTGTGTCATAAACTCAAACAAGGGAAGGTGAGAATCAAGGAAAGTTGTTAATACTCCACTTCTTTCTTGTCCGATACCATAAACACTCACTCTAGTTGGTGCAATCAATCTTGGAACATGAGATTTGAAAGAGATAGACTTCAAGTCAAGATTGATTCCTCACTTGTGCCCATCCCAAGAATCCCACACAAAACATTGAGTGGATTAATGAATACACAAGGTGTCTCTATAGAAATGTTTGGTTGTTATCTTGATCAAAATGTAATTCCGTCACTTTCTAGATCTCCTAGTTTTGCATCTACACACCATGAACAAGATGGATCGTAAATAGGTAAAGAGGAACTCATTCAAGTTCCACCAATTTGTTCATGTTTCTCTATTCACCTAAGGCATATCAAGGAAGCAAGGACTGCTTGGATCCTTAGAAACTTCCCAGTCGAATCATCTATAGTCCAATTGATCCCCTTTCACAACTTCAAGAAGAGTTGTCAACCTAAAGGGTATTGGTGTCTTACTTGGACCCAATATCCACAACCAATCTTGTTTATGTCTCTTGAAAATATGTAAGAGAGGAAGGGATGAGCTTTGTAATAACTTTAGAACGTAAGCTCATTCATAATTGTCTAGCTAAGGGACTATGCATTGAAATTGCTCACAATTTTGGCTACAGTTGGCACACACAAAAACTAGGACAAAAAGAGATGATGACTAATCCAGCAAAGAAAACAAATTAAAATAAAAGGAGAAAAATAGGACGTTATAGCAAACAAGTTTTCTAGGGTTCAACTTTCAAGGTAATAAATGGGATTTCAGCATAAAATCTCCACCTTTGAAACCGTGGAAATAAAGCTAGCTTTTCTAGACCCAAAATTGTTAGAGTATTATATAGCTAATGTATAATATTTTAATATATTAGTACATAAGTCCATATGTTCATGAAATATTTCAGTAGTAACTAAATTAGTGGACCTTGTCATATTTATGATGAGAAAGGACATTAAGTATATATATGTAAAACCTTTTGTCACTTTGTGATATATAGAACACATTCATTCTTCATGTAAATTCAACATGGTATCAAAGCGAGTTTGGTCACAATCGTTGATATCATACATTGTCAAATGTTTTGTGAGGTTGAAACATGTCAAGATCAAATGTAAGAATGTTTGTTGATCATTTAAGTAATAATTGGCATGCAACGTATAACAAAAGAAACTAAAGATTTTTTTCAAAAAGTTCTTTGGCTTGGTCAAGCTATTGCTGAAGATCATAAAGTAAGCTTCATGAATTGAAAGTCAAGTTATAATGTTTTATTGAACATCTCCAACCATTGCAAGGTAGACATCAACCATATCCAAAAATTTGACGGTTCTTATTTTCATGTGTTGAAACATAGAATATGATTAATATTCAAACAAGAAAAACTTTTGCTTATTTTTAAAGGTATAGAAGCAAAACCTGTGGCACCAATTATTACAAAAATTACAACAAGTGTTGTAGCAAGTGTTGCTCAATGACCAACCACTAGTTTTGGTGGCAATGTTGATTGGGAAGTGTGTGATACATTGATTGTTTCCTTGATCAACAATTGTTTGCTAAATAATTCTATGATTTCACGTGTGTAATCAAAGAAGAAGTATATATGAGTATAATGATGTTTTAACCAAAATGTTTTTAATTGGAAGAAGGTGATAATGTAACAAAACATATTCACGGATTTAGATCACTTTTAGAACAACTTTCCATAGTTGGAGCTCAAGCTCAAGATGATGAGGTCATTTTTTCTTTAATGAGAAGTTTGCCTTCAAATTTTTGAATATTCATTAGTTTTATAGGATGACAATTTAATCTTACCTTGCAATATGTAATTACAGTCTTATTAGAAGGGTGAATGTATGTTTTGGTGTAAACAAAAAATTGTCACAATTTGACAATTTTCAATACTTATGGAACTTTGATATATCATGGTGAATGTTTGGAAAACATTTTGTAACTAAAATTTTCAATTAATGGTGGTTTACATCTCAATATATCATTGTATCATGAAATTGAAGCAATTATGAATAAATTAATTATTATTGGAGTACATTTTCACTTTGTAACAACCTTGTCACAATGTTGCAATTGTAAAAAAAAACTATGAAGGACTAGATTTGATAGTATTTTATTTGTGAAATTTTGCACATGTAAAAAAAAACCATGAAGAAGAATATTTTTCACTAAATTTGTCAATTTTTTTCAAGTTGTGAAGTTCATATAAGATGTTTTAAAAAGATTTGTTAATATTTTATGTTATAATAGTGATAAAAAATGTGATGTTTTAAAGTTGTAAAATATTCTTCTATTGAAGATGTAGATGGGTTAAATGTACCTTTTAACATTTTACATAAAAACAATGGATTTTCAAAATTAATAAAAAGGGTAATCTGCTATAAATTAAGGGTTCTAAATCAATGTTTATAAAATTTATTGGTGTATTTTTATACAATAATACAACTGTAAATCAATTGCATATTGATGGCCAATCTCAAATTAACTACATGTGATCTTTACAAAATTTCAAAGTGAGTGAAATCTTATGTGTTATTACTTTTTATATTATATGTAATCCTAGTTTTTGCTAAAATTGTCTACATCGTACCGTGCATCTACTCAAAAGAAGGAATTATAATGAAAAGTTTAGGAAATGCATCAAATGGCCTAAGTGCACTTTATGTTGACAAAAGGCATACAAATTTAAATTGAAGAAAATAGTTGAAATTTTTTTTGTTTAAGGCAAAGATATCTTTAATTTAATAATTTTACTATAAGAAATTAGGGCATACAATAAAGGATTGTCATACAAGGATTGCAAGTGAAGCAACTACAAAAAAAATACAACAACCAACAATTAAAAAATTTATGTTGTTGCATTGAGGGTTGATGAGTGTTTTGACCAAGTTTGGTACATGTCAACATTGGGGTTACCCAACATATGTCACATGGTTGTAATTCATTTGTGACATATGAAAAATGGGAACATGCATGGACAAGTTGTTTATTTAGGTGACAATACGACTCACCAAATATATGGCCAAGGAAATGTTTTTATAAAGTTGAATTCACACCAAATAAAAGACATTTTTAATGTCTTACATGTATTAGCCCTTTAAAATGATTATTTTTTCACAAAGCAACTTGATCAAGTTGGGGGGAAAAATAATAATTAAAACAAGGCAATGTATTCTTTAAAAATTTACTAAAGGAACTATCATTGCAAATGTAATTTAAAATCTAATATTTACAAATTAGGAATCACACATATTCCATTGTTAGCTACTCATTTTACTCTAAACAATATAACATTAAATAATGTAGATTTATGACATCTAAGGTTAGGCCATCTAAACGAAACTAGATTGAAACAAGTTTAACAAAAGTGTAGTTGAACTAACAAGTTTTAATGAACAAAATTTGACATTTTGTGAGTCATGTGTAAAAGGAAAATATTTTAGAATAAAATTTCGTAAATAGTAAATGAATCAAGCACATGATTTGTTAGAATGAATCATAATGACCCCAAACATCACATAAGTTGTCTTTTATAGATGACAAGTTTCATTACATTGTCATCTATTTGTTGAAGCATAAATTTGATGTGAAAGAAATTTCACGTCTATAAATTAAGCAACGGTAGAAAAACAAACCAACAAGAAAATTAAGGTCTTACAAAGTGATAGTGGAAGAGAGTATAAATCTAATGAATTCAATATCTTTTGCTAAGAAAATGGAACAAGTTTATTACTACTTATACCCTCCTAGCAAAATGGAGTTTTTGAAAGGAAAAACAAAACCCTTGTTGGAGCAATCTTAGTTATGCTTGAGCATTCAAGGTTGAAAGTCTTATTGGGCTATGGCATTTTTTATAACCAATTATTTATAAAATTGATCATTTACAAAATCCTTAGAAGCATTTAAAACACCTTATGAAGTTTGGATTGGTCATAAATAGCTTAGTTTATCACAATTTTAAAAATTTAAATGTAGAGCCTATGCATTGATTCATAAGGAAAACATGTAAAAACTAAACTCACATTCTATAAAATATATATTTTTAGGGTACAATGAAGAATCAAAAGCATATAGACTCATGAAAAAAGCCATTAAACAAATAGTTATATTAGGGCATAAATATGATAAAGTAAACAACTAAATTTACTTGGCAATCTACTTGACAAGTAAAAAGAAAATAATAATAAAATCCATCATAAACCATTTGTATGTGGAATATTTTTACTTGAATGATAAAAAAACAAGATAATTTTTCATTATTGTGCATTAACTTTCAAACTCCACATTGTGGAAAGTAGGTTGAAAGTAGATTTCTAAAAATAAAAGTAGATTTTGCAATTTACTTTTCATCTACTTTTTGCATTGTGAACTTTTGTAAAGTACATGGTAAGTAGGTCTTAACAAATAAAAAGTGGAATAATTTTTTAATGGGGACTTTAAAAATACGATGATCTTTGTATCCTTACCTTGTATCAATATGTTTCATTAAATTAGATGTGTTGAGGATTCCCAAATCACAAATTTACTATGCAATAAATGGGGATACTTTTTGCCTATATTAAAATTTATTTGTTCTTAATCTTTCGAAAGTATATTCTTATAAATGTAATAGACGGAAACAAGGGTGTTGTATCATACTTCCATCCATTTCGATGTTATTTTATTGGGTGGTTGCGATGTAGGGTGGTTCTCTTTTTGCATCATAATCCAATTTTTGCAGAATGGCGTGCATTTACATGCTATTAACATGGCATTAAAAAAAAAAAATCTAAATTTGTGGCTAGATTTAAATTATCAACTTGAAGAAGAAGAAATCTATTAAAAAAATTGTCACATATATACCCCAAATATATAATAATGGACTTTTGAAGTTGAAAAATATGGATTGGTTTATTGTTTGTGTTTCTATATACATGCATTTTTATGTATGAATTTTATTTGGGATATATTATCGGGATTCAATATATGATATGTTTAAGAAAAAAAAACATATGTGTAAAAACATTACTAGAAAAAACTTAACCATAAAAAAATAATGAACTTTTGAATGGCTTAAAATTAACCATATTTTCATAAGTTCATATCATAATCATTTTTGGGTGGATTTCAATTTTTATTTTATTAACATGTACATTAAAGAATTGTTTAAAATGGCTATTCTTCATATGGACTTTTTAATTCATTGACCATTGGGTGATTGCACATTAAGGTGGACCAAAAGTGGTAGATTTTGGAGTCCATAGTTTTCTTTTTTAGAAAAAATTAATGCAAATATTTGATGTTTTGGGAATGAAAATTAGTCCAGTTGAAGGTAGGAGGCAAAAAAAAAACCCTAAACTTACAAGTTTTCAAATGACATGTGCTCCGATTTGATTAGTTAAGGGAAAAGTTGGAAGCAAAAACATGGATTTTTTGAAATTTTATAATTGGTAGATGTTATGTTGGGTAGTAATGTCAGTTTTTACAAAATAACATTTATCAATTTTTCCATTTGAATAAGTTATGGACTTTTTAGACTATTGGTAATCTTACAGAATCCTAATAAATTAAAATATTAAATTTGATTAGAAACCTTTATTTTAGGGTTACAATAGTCTCACAATCATATTAAGGAAAAAAAATTCAAAAATTAAAACATGTTTATTATGTAATAAAAATCCATAACACTTTTTATGGACTATGATCATCTATCTTGTATTACTTGAAAAGTCCACCTTGTGATGAAATGATGACATTTTATTTTCAATTTTAAAAATTTGATTCTTCAAGTGTTATAGTTTAATTAAATGAGTCATTTAAAAAAAATTCAATCAAACCTCAACACATATTATACCAAATTTAAAGGCACCCCATAAAAACTGCCCCTATAACACCAAAAAATGGATTGTCTACTTTGCAACTACCCCACCATGTAATTCCCCACTAAATTAATGATATCAAAATAAATTGTCATTTTAACACTACCATATGGACTTTTAAGGAGTGGAGAAGTTGTTGGAAATGAGCCACCTTAGAGTGCATGCACCCTATTGCATTTATATGCATGACACAAGATAAAAATGGAGACATTCACTTTTTTATATGCTTTACCATGCTTATGCCCATTATGAGATGTAGTACATTAAGTCCCAAACATTGATTCAATTTAATTTCAACCAAGTTGAAGAGGACACAATAGATTATTCATTTTTCAACATAATAACTAGAACACCACCACACTATCAATTGATACATAATAAGTTGCCTAATTTAATGAATCTTCCTCCACTTATTCTATAACCTATACAACCACAAATTTCATAACTAAATTTACAATCAATACAAACCACATCAAACAAAAATATAATGAGTCTATTGAATGCTTGAGTCAAATGAAATTCAAGCAATAGAGCAACAAAGTGGAGCACAAACTTCAAGTTCACCTTCATTAATTTTGGATCCTACTTCAACCATTTGAAGACTTAGCCACATCAATGAAGTTATTATAAATAGACCTACATATGAGGATTCTTTAAGAGAAATAACACATGTTAGATCACATAGGAAAATGCAAGCACTTACTATACTTATAGAAACTATAAAAGGTAAAAAAGTCAACAAACCTTTTAAACAAAAGACACATCCTAAAGCTTTTGTTGCGTAAGCACACATACCAGAACCCCAATCCATATTAAAAGCCTTGGACAATAATGAATTTTTGCGTTGGAAAAAAGATATAGATTTTGAATTAAAGTCTTTATAAAAAAATAATACTTGGACACTCATTGAATTGCCCAAAGATAGAAAATCTATGACTTGTAAATGGGTCTTCAAAATAAAATATAATGTAGATGGAGGTGTGAAGAAATAAATTTGAGTGTGTTTTGTTGCATGGGGCTTTAATCAAGTTTTTAGCATTGACTTTGGAAAAAAAAATCCCGTGTTGTAAAAATTACATCAAAAGGGATTATATTGGCATTAGTAGTTCAATTTGACTTAAAAGTTCATCAATTTGATATCAAAACTACATCTTTATAGAGGGTTTTATAAAAAGACATATTCATGCCACCCGTTGATGGACTTCACATTTTGTAGGACCAAAATGTTATATGCGAGTTGAACAAATCAATTTATGGATTATGTCAACCATCATGGGCTTGGTATCAAAAACTAGATACCTATTTAATAAATCATCATTTTACAAGGACAAAGGTTGATTTGAACATTTACACCAAGCCTTAAAGGTCAACTTGTTATTATAATTGTATATGTTGATGATTGCATCATTGTTAACACCTACTTACACCATATATTTGTTTTAAAGAAGTTGTTAAAACAAGAATGTATGACCATGGGCTTGACAACTCTCTTATTATCAAGACAAGAAGTTGCAAGTTAAAAATGAACTATCAAAGTGCAAGCATAGAAGAGGAAGAGGAGTTACCTTTAATCTATAATTAATAAAAAAATTGAACAAATTTAGTTATTGTGAAAATGAAGAAATGGGAAGGGGGGTTGGAAGTTAACTACCTTACAATCCCTAGAAAGGATCTCCTTCAACCAAAAATACCATCACATCCATTTGTTCACTTTGTTAAAGTTGCTACCTTTATGAACTGCTTGCAAATTGTTCATATTATCTTGTTACAACTACCTTCCAACAAACTATTAATTTCCAAACAATAATTTTTAAATGAAAAAAGAAAGGAACTAAATTATCATGAAAGTTACAATATTCTACATCAAATTCAAATGAACTATTGTCATTATAAAGGGGAAATGAAGGCAAGGAAAAAAATAAAAATTGTCTAGAAAATTCTCATTGCTTTCATTTCCTTTTTGTGTAAAAGATGCAATGACCCAACTTTTGGTGCAACAAAAACCTTATGTTCAAGTAGTGAGCAACTTAATGTATGCAATTGTTCGCACTCTTTTTAATTGTTCATACATAGTGTGTAGTTTTGCCCAATTCATTCTTAATTATGGGGAAATACATTGGCAAGTTGCAAGACACATGTTAAGGTACATCAAGGCTACATTATTTGTGGCATGAAATATCAAGGACAAAATAATGGAGACATCTTGTACGGGTACTTAAATTTTGTTTGGGCAAACAATAAAGACACTTGTGTGCTCAACTTTTGGATTTTATTTTTTTGTTAGCTAATGTTGTTATATCTTGGGAAAGTTGAAAACAAACATCATGATTAATATCTCTTTCTAACATTAAATTTGAATATATGGCTTTATCCAAGAGAACCACATCCTATTTTAATCTATGCCGATAATTGGAATGTTATTGTCCCTCATTCAAATTCCCAAATATCACATAAAAAACAAACACAAACACTCAATATCACTTTACATGTGAACAAATTCAAGTTTAGCAAGTGAGACTTGAATACAAATCCATTTAAGAGATGGTGGTTGATGTTTTTACTAAAAGTTTATCTAAAAAAAAACATTAAAATTGGATGACATCACTTGGCTTGTCTTTTTATTTAGAAGATTTAGACTTGATGCCTTTTTATTCCCCTCGCACTTTTGTCACTTATGTGGGAAAAATTCCAAGATTTTATAATGAACCACAAAAGTTTGTTATCATTGTTCATAGAGACAAAAATTTAATAGGCTCATAGCTAAAATCAAGTTCATACATATTTTTGCCTAACTTTATCTAAACTTATTACCACATTTTTCATTTAGAAAAAAAATAAAATCTTCCATGGGGTGAAAACATGGTCAAAAGAACCAAGGGCACTAAGGTAAAAGTCTATTTCCAAGGATTGCACATGACACATGTCATTTTATTGTTTATAACTTAAAAATTTATATTTCAAATATTCCTTTTAACACAATATTATATATATAAATACATTTTCATTACCAATTGATTTTATATCATATATATGATGCATTCATGCCCTCTATCACATAAACATGAACAACTTTTGTGAAAGGCACATTCTCAAAATCCATAATTTTTAGAGTCAAAAACACTTTTGAATGAAATGTGTTCAAATTGGTTATAAAATTAATTTTCATCAATTCAAATCCTTTTGCCTTTCTAATCATCAATGTTAAAATGGTGCATACTTAGTAAAAAAAAGGATGTTTGAAAAAAACAAGCATTATCCATTTTCAAGGTTTGAGTGTTTTGAACATGCAAAAACATTTTTGATTTGTGTCAAGCTTTGAACATGTAAAATTTGCAATTAATGGAAAATATTCCAAAAAAAATTATGACAATCCAAACTATTATGCTTCACTTGTGATCTTTCAAACATACAAAAATGCAATTTTAAGGAATGTCCACTCACTTGGGTGGTTCCTTTGACTATGTTTTTACCCATGGGGGAGCTCATCTATGTATGAAAAATTACCATTTTTACAAGCAAAAACAATAAAATCACAAAGGAATTTTTTTTTAGAAAAAAGAGTAACAATTTACCTTATTGAAGTTCAACCATTATGTAATGAAGTAAACCACAATCACCAAGATTGTCCATTTCATTTGCCAGTGCATCGTAAAGTAGGCCTGACATTAGTAGAAAAACATGTATTTTTCGACTTGTTTTTGTCAATTAATATAGTTGAAAAAGTGTCATTTTCAACTCAAATAGTTGGAATTTTGACATCTTTCAACTATATTAGTTGACAAAGACAAATGGCCATTTATCAAGTTCTTCTCATACACATGTTCAACAATGAATTTCAAAGCAATAAATCTTCTACAACAATAAGTCTTGATTTGCAAGAATAAGAAATGCAATTCACAAAGGTAACGAGACCTACAAGAACAATGGGAGACAAAAAACAAACACATGAGATGACACGTGAATTGGATTAGGGTTTATTTTTAAATGAACAATTATGAATTTTGGTATATATCAATATATTAGTGGTACTATTAAAGTATTATACAATTGATGTATAATGTACATTAATAATACATTAATACATATGTTCATGAAATACCAATAGTAAATGAATCAATGGACCTTATCATTTTGATGATGAGAAAGGACTAAGTATATATATGTAAAACCTTTTGTCACTTTGTGATATATAAATATATATTCATTTTTCATGTAAATCAACAAAAAATACTCTCTTCATTAATGAAATATTCCATGTTGTCATGTTTATATCCATCAACATGATCAAATATCTTAATCTTAACACCTTTAATATTGGTTGGATGTCATTTCCTAATAATAAGTTTTTAATGTGGACAAAAATTTAAAATCTAGCAAAATGCAAAGTTACAATCTTGGACATTAACTACAATGGATGGGCCAAGCAATTGGTGGATGCAATTCATTTATATTGATGAAATTATGATAGTTGTTCCCCTTAGAAATGGTTATACTATAACATTTCCATACATATAAAAGTTTTTTTCCCTCTTTATGACAATAGTTTGGGGATTATATGACATTACCTTTAATACCACTTATATTTTTATACATGGATATATTTTAACATTTTCATGGATATACATTTTCCAAGCATGCTTGTTCAATACCATAACATTTCAATTTCATATGTCCATTACCATATATTTGACATATTATATTTTGTCTTTAAACATATGTAAAATATTGCATTGCATATTATTTCTGTGAAACTAAAGCAAATTGTGGCTCTTCAAGAGATTGTTTAACATACAACTTGAATATTTCCTACCTTAAGCACCAAGTGCTTGTTTCATTTGTGGAAATATGGTGCAAGACATAAATAACAACTTGTCAATATTACTACAACATCCCAACAATTCTATTTTCCTAATAAGTTGAATGGGATGGGACTAAGTGAAGCAAATATTGTTTGCACCTTATTCAAGCAAAAAAATGAAAAAGAAATGAAGAAACTAATAGCTTTTTCTTATGGCCTTATTCCCTAGGAAAGGTTTATTGACTTAAATAAATGTAATTTGCTACTTGTTAGTTTGAGGTGATGTACTACTCCAAAGAGATTAATTTTAAGAAGTTTCAATCTCAAATCTTCAAATGGTGTTCAACTTTTTTTTCATCAAGGTTTTTAATCGTACATATGTTGAAATTTGAATATATGAAATGTCAAAATAATAGTACTCAAGAATATCACCATGCACTCTGTAATATGGAATGATAACTAAATGTTAAGCCAAAGAGAGCATATTAATAAAAATAATATCAAGTATTACATTGTGCATATATGATAAACAAATACAATAATACAAGTCTTTGACTATATGACAAGAATAATTAAATGTTTAATTAGGACTATAAAAACTAAAAAATCTTTTTCTTAATTTCAATGACTACAAGGCTCAAGTTGCAACTTGCATTAAATTAATTTTTGGGAGGTACTTTACCTACAACTTAATTTTGAGCCTTATGTGGATATTGTTTATAACAAATGTTAAACTAAATTGTATGCCTTAATTATTAAGTCTTATCATTGTGCATTTAGATGATGTTGGTTTTTACCTTTATCATATTGGTGATGGCATATTGGAGAAAGTAAGTGGAGTGTTTTCATTTATAATATTTATCATTCCTCACAACAATACTAGGCATCTTCCCAAAAACTTCTATCATCTAAATTTTGTAGATGAACTTTGAAATGAAAAGGCCAAGGTGCTCTCATTGAGTTAATCCATTGTTTATTAAATGTTGCAAGACGATATATGTGTACTCCATTCTAACATTACTATTGTTGTCAATATTGACAATGATAATGAAATTTTGCACGTACACTCTACAACTTGAAGTTTAAAAGATGGTTGACCATCAATCTTAATTTTAGTTTGTATTGTGGCATACTTTTGGAAATTATTTTTTCTTAATGTTAGTTTTCATGTGCCAATTAGAAAAAAAAACATTTTTAATTTTATTGTTAAAATGTGCACCCTTAATAGATCACCATTTAGTGAACTTTGCTGCTAACACAATGAACTTTGTTGCTAAGGAGATAGCAAAATGTTCATGGCATTAAAGGGGTCTCTAGCTTTGCAAAGTGCCATAGTTCAAATATTGTCCCTTTACAACTTTTGTTTGCAAGATTTGCAAGAAGATATATGTTTTGAATGCATAAGTTTGTGCTAGATGTCAAATCTTTGGACATTTCATAGAATTGATTCCCTAGATTTTGCACAAATCAACTTAAAAGAAAAGTGGTAGCTAAAGGTTAATAAATGAGAATTTTCCACTAAAACTCTTTGAGTGGACAAGGGCAAGCTAATTTCTTTGCAAAATCATTCAAGTTTATACATTTGATAGGTGCACAAGATAGTTACAAACATAAGGCCTAGCACTTTCTTAGACATGAATTAGCTCTACCTCAACATTTCACTAGAGGTAAAGCTTTTGCTTTTGCAGAATAGTTGAAACCAAAGAGCTTATTTTACAAGAACACAATGGAATGGATTTTTTTTGGAGCATTGTAGATTTGGAAGTTCCTAAACAATGATAAATGTGCTTTCCAACTATACAATATTGGTTTGTACTAGTTTGTTAGAATGTTAAATGAAATTGGAAATAGTTGAAGTCAAGGTTATAGCCATAACACAACTAGTTGTGCATCACATTCAAATTGTAGTAAGACATGAAATTTGCCTATTTGCATGGGTGAAATATTATGGGATGGAACTTTCCAATTTTTAAAAAAATATTGCAATTTCACTTTCTCATTGTTTTAATTGTAGAGCCTTAATTATTGAGTCGGGGAAAATTAAACAACTACGTTTTTAAATAATGTTCACTTTCCATCCTTATAAAATCATTTGCTAGCTAGCTAAGAAGACCTAAACATATTTAAGAAAAAATTTCCTCTTGTAAATAGGCATCATGATGTGACACATTTACTTGTTGGTTGATTCTTTTGAGTGGAAAAAAACCAAGCTTAAACATTAAACCCTAATCCAAGATGAAAAATAATTCAACATGCTTGGTTAGATACCATCCAAAATTTCTTGTACTTGTGTTGTGTACTTTACTTGGATCATCATTCACTCAACACAAGTCCAAAGTCCTTACCAATCTTTACTTGAAATTTTCCATTACTTTCAATGTGTGTGTTGTTGTAGAGATTACTCTATAATCTCATAGTTGTATACATATATATATATATATATGCTTGTAATTTGGTGTTGTGTACAAGTGTTAATGTGTTTACACCAAAACCAATGACTTTTTAAAGGCTTCTTTTGTCGATTACATGCTATATTCCTCTTTTTGCTAATTTTTTTTTCCAAGGTAAGAATTATGATCTCATGAAAGATGATAGTCATTTCGTCAGAACCATGGATTACTGCATTTTGCCAAAAGATGTTTTTTCTAGTCTAGGTTATGGTCATTGAATTGAAGCAAAGCATTTGTGGGAAGTGGCCAATAGAAACTTTCAAATGATAAAATCAAATGTGAAAAGCGGGCAAAGAAATTTCCAAATGACACAAAAGCAATACAAGGATTATGTTGACAAAAGACTTGATACGAGGATTCTATGAACAAGCCACCATGTTGAAGAAGTGTCTATGAAAGGTGACCAAGAGAAACTTTCAAATGGCACAAAAGCAATACAAAAGGATGGTGATGGTGGGTCCCCAGGATAGATAAAAGATCACCTGTCTCCATGGTTTGTTTGTAGCCTTCTGTCAGTCTAGTTATTTGGGTGCTTGTTCTTCCTCCTCACTGCTGCTGCCTCTGCTTGTATAGAGTATACATATATCATCAGAGCAATGGTGGGTGTGTGCAAACTTCTTGAAGGCAATTTCAATTTAAGATGAGCCTCAATTGAGAATCAGACTCTCTTTTTTTCCCCCCCAATGTTTCTCCTATATAATCACCAGCAATGACGATCTTGTATGCTCTTGTACATGTGTCTACTAATGCTCCATCAACCATTGTTTGCAGAGGCTTTCTCTAGGAGAACACAATTGGGTGTTCTGATGTTGAAGATGAATGAGATGATGAAGAGAGAGATCATCACATCTTCTCCACTTGGTGGAGTGTTTGTTGGTATTGGCAAACAGCATCACTTGATTTCTTGGACATTCTCAATGTGTCCGTCCTCATAGCTCCACCTTCATCTGGCCTGTTGTTGGCATTTGACCTGATTCATCATCAGTACCCTGTTGCTCTTCAGAATCAGTATGTCCACGATTGCAGCCAAAAAGTCCTTCAAGAACACAATATTCCTGTTGCACATTTGCATAGACTGGACTCAAAGTTCAATAAGGGAAGTTCTCCTCTAAGAAAGGGGCATGAGAAAGGGACATATGTTATTAGTGAAGAAAGAGCAGTACAATGCAATTCTTGTGGGAGACAGCAGGCATTCAGCCTGCATTGCAAAGAGTCTGTGTGCACCAAGCTCTGCAGCTCTCCTCCATCCCATGCACTTGACAACTGCACAGTTTGTTGACTCAAGACAAATTGTGAGGAATTTTGTTGTATGAATCTAACTGTAAAGAAGAAGACACTCCACTGCCATGAAGAGAGGGAGAGAGAGAGAGAGAGAGAGAGAAAAGATTTGCGCATTTCTCCTGTCAAGTGACAAATTATTCTTAAGCTTGCATTTTTTATTTACCTGCGAGAGATTGTCTCCAAAAGCATCCAAGCCTGAGAACAACAAAGGCGCACTAATTGCTGCGGCAGCGCTCGTCGAAGTTCCTGGAACCGGCTGTTGCAGATTGTGGACGTGGTGGTGGTGGTGCTGCTCCTGCGGTCGTTGATGATGCCCGTATGACAACGCAGTGGTGGAGTCAGGGCGGTCCATCATCATCATCATCAACATCGGTGCAGTTGATGCATATGATGACTGCAAATTCTGCAGCGAGCACGAAACACGAGAAATCCAAATCTCAGAATGGAATCTGCATTCTTTTCTTCTCTCAACAAGTCTTGTGAGAAGGAAGTTGTCTGCCTTTTGAGAAAACACAAGACAAGACTTCCTTCCACTCGTGAGATCTTCTGTGTACCTCTTTAGCGAGAAAATGATCGTCGTCGAAGGCAAAACGGGGGTTCACGGATGCCAGTTTCATGGACAAAAACTGCACAAAAGACTCGAAACCACGCGAGCGGGTTATTTCTCTCGACAGATCTATCCAACAGAGAGTCTTGTTCAAGAAGTATTGCTATAGAAGAAGTATTATCTTCTAGAGCATTTCGATTCCCTGGAGACCAATATTGTCCACAGTGCTCGAGTGCAAAACGAAGAATGTTCAACAAGAGAAAGAGATGAGATCTCTGAATCTTACCTCAACTTGTCGTTGAAGAGACTGCACATAATTGATGATCTCGTCGAGCATCACGGCCTTTCCTGTGATCTGAAGCATCAAGAAAAGCAATCATATGGAGTCATCGAGTGTTCACGATGAGCAGACTTGTAATCCTCTTTCCATTTGCTGGCTTGAAGAGGGAAGGAGTCTAAGAATCCTGAAAGCGGCAGTAGTGTTCAAGAGCATTTACTACATCGTTGTGAAGAGATTGAGAGGAAGCAGAAGAAAACACTAGGATGATTCTTGGCTAGTGTAGCAGACACAGCCATGGCGGAGCAAGACTTGTGTTGTTCCACACCTTGTTGCAGCCTGGCACAAGATCTTGAAGAAACTTCATACGCTCGCTTATCTTTTCTCGGCGAACCTGTTAGCAAAACGCACAGTTAGCCTCCTCCGGAAGAACTGCAAATGCACGAAAAACACGAAGAATGAACCCATCGCGACTGGACGTCGACTACAAAACAAGCCTCGTGTTCAGAGCTCCAGGATCTCGGCTGCAGCAAGCGGCCAAAGCACGAAACATTGGAGCAGAGAAGCGGGCGAAGAAGAAAAAGAAGAAGCATGACGTCCGGTGCAGCCCTCAGAGACGGGACAAAGGAGAGGCTTGATCAAGTCTCGAAAGGCAGAGCCGGTTTCTTCTTACCCTCTCGGCGAGGCTATGGCTGTCGGTGGCTTGGCCCCTTCTTGCGCGCACATGAATGTAGTCTTGCTTAGGCGGATCGGGCCGGGGTTTGGAACTCGATTCTTTCCTCGACAAGAAGCCGCCGGCGGGACTGAAATCAGCTTCTTCTGCTGCAACATTGTCTGAAGTCTTCTCGTTGAAGGATCGATGATCTGTCGTCGTTAGACTCTTGGCATCTTCTTCCCTTCCAATGCTGATAGACTCCCCGCCGCTTCTCTGACGCTTGAGTCTCGTCTCCTCAGTGCCATGAGGAGCAGCAGCAGACCGCTGCCAATGATGATGAAACTAAAGTTTGTCATGATCAAATTGCTGCAGATGTGGTTCTTGAAGAAGAAGGCAGACGTCTGCCAGACTTACGTGTTGCGAGAAACAAAAATCATGAAGTACAGACTTGTTTGCGGTACGATCAGTGAAGAAGAAGTACCTGATCAGACTGTGCTTCTCTTGTACCAATTTCTCTTGCTCCTTCAAAGGCTTCCTGCATCGAGATTGTCACACTAGTGTCATCTCCCACTCCATGAGCTGCCTGATCTAGCTTGTTCTTGTCATCGCGCATTACAGCCTGAGACTTGGTCTCATCTGCAGGACTTTGTCTCATCGACTTCGATTCTACCGGCGCACTGAGTCTCGTCAAACAGCAACTGGAAGAAGATCTAGAGAGCTTCTTCACATTTGCATCGCCTGCTGCTGCTGCTATCGATCTCCCACCGCGAGCAGGTTTCACTCTGGAATCTGCAGGGCCGCTTGAGCCCATGCATGTGGTGTAGTACGGAGTCTGCTGCAGGGAGGAGGAATTTGTATTGCTGTTCAAGGAAGAGAATTTCATCGCAGCTCGCTCCACAAACCCTGGATCTGACGAGAAGTTCGTTGCCAAACCATGATGGGAAGTGGTCACAAGGCCTGCAGCCCGGCCTTCTTGCAATGCAGCAGCTGGAGGAACTGTAGCTGCTGAAATGGGATTCATGGAGTCTGCCATCGAAGACGCCTGGAGGTACATGGCATTTGCGTCAGATGGCATTCTTTGCGGCCAGGCTCCGAATCCCATTGCGGAGCTGGTGCTACTCAGAAGCTCCGCGGGAGAAGAAGATGATCCCTGAGGGTTTTGAAACGCGCTGCAAGGCCTGTTGTTGTTGTTGTTGTTGTGAGAGTCGAATTTGCGGAGAGAAGGAGAATGATCTAACAATGCAGCTGCTGACCCGCGAATTCCATCAATATTGGAAACTGTCTCGGACCCCGGTGCATTGAAGTACGAAGGCATCATCTCTGACGTCAAGCTCTGCCAGAGTGCACAAGACGCAGACGCCGGGGTGTTTCCGTGACTCAATATTGTCTTCGCAAACGATGATGAGGATGATGATGGTGATGATGGTGATGATGATGGGACTCCTGAGTCCTCAACCGTGAACTTGTTGATGGAATCCGACACCAGCTGCGACCTGGAGTACAAGGGCGGCATTGCTGGTGAGGACGCAGGAGCCATGAGGAATGTGCTTCGCCCGCTGGGACTAGAGCTAGCTCCAGCTGAAACTCCTATGTACCCATGAGACTGTAAACTGCTTGCATGGTCGGACGGAGCCATAGCCGTCGTCATGTTGACATGTGCGTGCAACTCAAGTTGGTCGACTGAAACTCAAGCCCGAGCTTGCAAGCTCATCCCGAAATCTGCAAATCGGATTTCACATTCAATCAGGCAGCTTATCAAGAGCTGTGGGTTGTATCAGATTATTGATTACAGCATGCTCAGAAAATTCTGACAATGCGCCCCCGGGGACAGTCACGATCAGTTCAGATACTTACATCGCAGACAACTGAATTCCTCATAAACAGAACACTTTCCCTGCGCAAACCTCGCCATACACATGGTGTGAACCCATGTCAGAAGAAGACTTATCCAGAGATCACAGAGTTTGTGAGCTCCAACCTCAGATTCTCGACGTCCGCGCAGCTGTCTCCTGCAATATTGTTCGAACGAGCTTCCAAGAAACTGCCATCTCGTGGCCTCGACTCCCTCAAGGACATCTATCCATGAACAGTGAATTACTAGGTGGGTAAGCAGCTTGGAGCACAAGCTTCTAAACTCTTGACGTGAATTGCAGTGCAGTGCAGTGCAGTACTACAGTGCATTTGAAACGAAACCCCCTTTTTTTTTGCTCTCCCTGTTCCTTAACGACAGTTTCAGAACCGATGAAGCTGCGGTGACAGGAGTGCTGATCTGCTGCTGATGGAAAGCTATGTACTGTACCTTAGCTGACAGCAGGCTGACACCCAAAACCGTGTGCATGCAGGCCGGCAGGACGCGGCGAGCAAGTACTTACAGCTAGCTCCTAGAGGAACAAGTCCACGAGCTAGTAAAGAAGTACTGAAGCTCAACAGCAACAACCGCACGTCTACCGCCAGTGATGTACACAGCAGTGTAGTGTGAATCAACACATGAATTTATACTAGATCATCAGAAAGATTGCAACTGGGAAGCGATCGATCGAACAACCCACACCCGGACTCTCTTCCAGTCAACGACCAAGGCTAGTCAAGCTATGAGTCAGTTTTCTATTTCTTTGTCTCTGTCTCGATCTCGACGTTCGCTGTCGCATTCAAAGCCCCCTAGCTCGCTCCTTCCTTCGCCGTACTGATAGATTCATGCCCCGCTGTCTTTTATCCTGGAATTACCTCAATCGTAAAGTGATGGGTTGTGCAGATTCATGCGTGAGCATGAAGCCAGCGCCAGCGAATTCACTGACGAAGACTGAACCGGGATTACTATTCCCGGCAGCAGCAGAGCAAGAGGAATGCGCCCTGCTGCCTGCTTCGACACACACCACTGCGGCAACATACAAACACGAAGTTCTGGTACGTCCAGGGAGCCGACTTGTTCTTGTTCTTGTTCTTCTCATCATCATCTTACGGATCACTCCAATCCAGCAGACGACGAGAAAAAAAGGGTTTCATAAAATGAAGCCGCGGATAGAATGCAATTCCATTTTTCAAACAAACCAAAAAAAAAAACTCTCGAGATATGAGAGTGGGTACCTCCCGAAAGACTGGCACCCCGACTCCCCTTTGTCGACATGGGCTGTTGTTGCAGGTACTCGTGGAGCTTGGTTGCTTCCGCTGCTCAGCGTGACGCACACCTCTGAAGAATACATCCAACGGCGCGGAATGGACATCCGTCGCGCGCATTTCGGTCGCCAGCCAGGTCTGTCCGCGGGCGATCCACCGAACTAACGCCAAAAATAAATAAATAACTATTTATTTAAAATTTAAAATTTAAAATAAAAAGAGAGAGAGAGAGAGAGAGAGAGAGAAGAAAACAAGCCTCTGACGTTCTGTCGGCTCTTGTCGATGAGTACTTAGACTCGATGTTCTCATCCAAGTATCTCTCATCCTTTCTGTTCAGTATAATCAGCAGGTGCAGCAGGAGGATCAGTAGCTGTTTTTCTTTTTTTTCTTAATTAATTAATTAATTTATTATTATTATTATTATTTTAAAAATAAAATAATTTTAATTTTATAATTTCTATTTTTAAAACATTTGGTAGCCAAAGTGGCGAGCTTCCATAGGAACTTGGAGGGTATTTTGAGTAGGGTAAAGGCCCAGGGCAGGGGCATTACCAAATAAGGGGCCGAGAGCTGGTTATTTTGGGAACGCCCCAGCCGGACGGTTTTACCTGGCGTAAAAACCACCACCGCGGTAAAAAAATTTCAAATTTTTTTACCTGGAAGGTAAAGCTTTGGGTACCACAGTGACATTCCTTTAGTTTTTTATACCCGGTGGATATACCCGGTGGATAGTACTTTCCTTGTTACTGAGACAGTTTGTGAGGTCATTCATGCCTGCGACTCTTGTCTCCAGAGTTTATTGAAGGAAGTGTAGTAGGTCTTATTATAGCTGGAGTTTTTATGTCCATCACCATGCTTGCAGCTTCCTTGGCGACCAGGAAGTCTTTCTTCTCATCATGCATACCCAAAGAAACACTGCCCTGGCTGTGCACAAATCAATCAAGTGCAATAGCAAGAGTCAGACGACTTTTTACTCAAAGTGTTTGAAACTTCTTGTGGCTTTTGAAGCTCGATCATGATGCAAAGTGGGGGCGATGAGATAGCGGTATCATCATCATCATCATCAAGATCAAGAAGCTGGTGAGTACTAACTAAACTTATTTAGTTGTTTCTGAAAAAACTGCAGGCTGACTGAGACTGACAGTGCGACAACAACAACAACAAACAAACTGACGACAAACTCTTTTGACATCATAGCATTAGCAGAGCACAAAACATAGCTATGGATGAGAACTTTGCTCTTCTTACAAGCAATGTACTAGTGGAGTCAGGCTTCACAAACCGAAAATAAGACAGAAACCAAAGTGGGTCTTCTTCTCTTCTAGAATCAAGACATGTGTCACTGTGATGGCAGCTTTTTTTAAGGTAAGTTATTTCCATTTTTCAAATGAAGTTGAAAAATACAATATAGCATGCAACTTATTGAAGAAAAAAAAACGTCAATTTTATAATTCATGTGATAATGATTCCTGTCGGAATTGGTTTAGTGTAGGACTACTGTAGGTTTTGTATGTTATCCTTTGGATGGTTCCAAATTGGAATTTGTATTGTGTATTCTCAAGTAAAGAAGACTGAAATCACTGGCTTTTGAAAAAACCATATGTTAAGGAATTTGTTTAGCCAATTCTCAAGTAAAGAAGACTGAAATTGTGGTTTTTTGAATTTTTTGTTTTGTTTTTTTTTTTTTTTTTTTTTTTTTTTTTTTTTTTTTTTATTTTATTATTTTTTTTTTTTTAACTAACAAGGAAGTTTTCAACTTATTTTACAAAAATAAAAAAAATAAAAAATTTTAAGGTTGTCCATGCTAGGGAAAT
>Ga0116227_10003864_pt1 | contig 32899 bp, 30 predicted proteins | sample S1TSphgellanicum_FD_89693 | JGI IMG/M metagenome (GOLD analysis project Ga0116227, IMG submission 89693) | Host-associated microbial communities from peat moss isolated from Minnesota, USA - S1T2_Fb - Sphagnum magellanicum MG | ecosystem: Host-associated > Plants > Peat moss > Unclassified... | reverse complement strand
CATTTGATATGAACATAAACAACCCTACTCCCACCCTCCACCTACACATGTACCTATTTATTTACCCCCCCCCCCCCCCCCCCCCCCCCCCCCCCCCCTACATTCCCATACACACACCCCCCTATCCCCCCTACTCCTAGGCCTGTTCAATCCGCCTAGCTACCTAGCTACAGATGTGGGTAGGTAGGTACGTACATTTTTACCTTTTTACTTTTGATCCCCTCAATATATTATGCCCCACGCCCATTAATAAAGCGGCACAGTAAAAGTACATTTTCCACTCATACGGGAGATTGATTCACCCCCCACACCTGCAGTATAAAAAGAGGAAAGGACACTGGATGAGAAGCCCATGATGAATGAAATAATGAAATAAAGGAGATAAAATTCCACGGGGAATGAAAGGAGGAGAATTCATGGCGACGGCGTTATTGGATGATAACTTGGCCGCCGGTTTTTCTTACCCACCTCCCGTGCGCGCTCGTGCGCAGTGCCATTCCCCCCCCCCCCCCCCCCCTCCCTCCCGGCCTTTTCCCGGGTGAACGTGTGGATAAAATTTGAAGGGTGGAGTTCTTACTGCTGTACGTACATCGGGTAAGGTGAAAAAAAGAAGAATGTGACCGGGTTATTCCCCGGGTCCATTATTGTGGGAGTTGGTGCCTGACATGACACGGTCCCGCTCGCCCGTCCACCCGTCCCCCAGCCCGGCCGCCAGCCCGCCCGGCCGCCGACCCGCCCGCCCGCTAGCACGCAGTCACACCGATTCCTGACACCGGCCGGCCGGGGCACTGCCTCGACTCGGAGGGAACTGCCCGGCGGTCAGGTTTTGGGGTTTCTGGTGTGTGGGGACGAGAGCCTGGGACCTCCGCGCGCGAAGAAGGTCTTTGCCTCCTCGAAGACGCGGAGGGACGCCGGGGAGAAAGCAGACCGGAGGGGGCGCTGCTTTGCTGCGCAGCAGCAGAGTGCGGTGGGGGCCTGCCGGAGGTTGAGGGTGGGGCGAGAACGAGGCTCGGTGCAAGAAAGGAATCGATCGTCTTGTACAAGACGCGTTTCCTCGGCAGATTGGGGATTGCGGCAGTAGCAGCAGTTGGTGGTCTGTGGTGGTGGGGACGCGGACCTGCTGGCTGAGGTGGTGGTGGTGGTGGTGGTGGCGGTTGTTGGGTTGAAGAAGAAAGAGCTCGCTCGTTGGGAGAGAGGGAGAGAGAGACACACACAGAGACAGAGACAGAGACAGAGAGAGATGTTCATGGATCCAGACTGTTGTGATGTCATAGGCAGTTGATACCGGTAGGTGTGTGGCTAGAGGGTGTCCAGTAAGTAGCAATGGAGTAGGTTAGTTCACAGACACACAGACAAAAAGAGAGAGAACTCTGTGTATGTTTGTTTCTTTGTTTCGTGGATTTGTGGGGTTTTGGGAGGGGGAGAAGGGTATAGGGGAAGCTTGGGAAGCTTGAGTGCTCAGGTTTTTGGTTGATGCTTGTCTTGGGAGCGTTGAGGAACTACTGTTGGTGCAGGAGCTTACGAGTAGTGTTTAGTTAGGTGTTGTGTGGGGTCTGGACGGTTTCGGAGTCTCATGGTTTGGACTTGTTGGGAAGTTCTGAGGATAAGCGTTCTGCAGCTCTCCGGGCGGCGCAAGAAGGTGGAAGAACCTCTGGAAGCTGTGGTCGATGTGGTGCTGACGAAGAGCTGCTGTCGGAGTCTCCTGGAGCGCCCTCAGGAAGATACTATATTTTGGTGCCAGGAAGCAATCCCGGAACTGTGACGGACGTTGGCGAGGCTCTCTACAGAAAGGAACCCATGAGTAGTCCGGCCTTCAGGTAGCTCGCGGGGTTGCTGATTTCATGCAGGAGGTGCGTATGGTAGAGACTGTGTGGTGACCACCTCTAAGCTTGTTAAGAGGTGGTGGCGGTGTTTTCCTCCGGGACAAAGGTTTGTTTCTCTAGATACAGAGTCTGGCAATCATCATCATCATGGCACTGCAGGCAAGCTGGAGAAGTTGGAGAAGCTCGTTGACTATTTTGTCTATTCAGCAGCGCACGTGGTTCCAGAGATGGTGAAGAAGAGCAGTCTAAGTAAGAGAGTTTGGGACTCAGAGTGAGTCTAGGAAAGTAGATGGGGTCTCCTGGCAAGCAAAACGTCGTAAGCAGAAGTCGAGAGTTGCAGCAGCATCGCTTGCTGAAGAAGAGAAGTGCGCCGACGTTCTCGCCACAAGATGAGCTGCAGGTGAGCTAGACTTCAAGCTGACCCCAGCCTCTACCCGAAACCCAAAATCCTTAGACTTCTCTTCTTGAAGCCCTGCACAGGCGGAACTCAAGATATTTTCAGAGCTGTGCACTAGAGAGAGCGAGCAATTCCTTTGTACTGCACTTCAGCTCGTGTTTCAGATCCTGAGGATGAATCCACCCACCGAGTGGCATTTGTTGTGCATGAAAATTGCTTGCAGGAGCGATTAGAATTCAGCTTCCAGACATGCAGCTCACCTGAAAGTGCTTGTCAGCAGCCATGATGATCTGTGATCAATGATCTGGTGTAGAAGGAAGAATCATCCTTGAACCTTGGAAAGATTCAGCACTTGCAGTCTCAGGAGTAGCTCTAGATTGATATCTACAGCAATGCCATCTTCTCTCAGCTTCGCAGTGCCGTCAGAGCTGCTCACTGATCCGACGCAAGTCACCGGGAAGAAGACTGTAAATGCTTTGCTTCATGAACAAGCTGCAGCACCAGAGAGTGGTCCGGACGTCTTGGCTTATTACCACAAGAGCTGCAGGTGAAGCAGCAGCGCGGGGCAGCAGCAAGCCTGACTTGGAGGAACTGTTCACGTGCAGTACCATGAGCAGCAGCAGGGATCAGAAGAGCAATAGCGGCAGGCGGAAGAGACTCGGCATCTAAGGAGCTTAGTGCTCGCGCCAGCAGCAACAGCATTGCCGAAGAGCTCTAGTGAGATCTTATACAAATGCAGCTCCGCTGGCGGCAGCAGCGATGGCGTCGATGGGGGGTGGTCAAGGGATAGGAGGAGGGTCGTCGCAGCAGCAGGTGGACACCACAGCTCTAGGGATGGCAGGGATGGGGCAGGAACAGTATGGGGCAGAGGGACAAGGAGGAGGAGGAGGAGGAGGAGGTCTGGGTGGTGGTATGGGTTCCATGACGATGCCTCAACAGCAGCAGCAGCAGCAACAACAACAGGAAGCGATGGCGGCAGGTGGGTCAGGAGCAGCTGGAGATTCTGCGGCTCCAGCAGCACCAGTGAAGAAGCAACCCCCGAAGAGATCATCAACGAAAGACAGACACACCAAAGTCGATGGCCGCGGTCGCAGAATCCGAATGCCAGCTTCTTGTGCAGCGAGGATCTTTCAGCTGACACGCGAGCTGGGACACAAATCCGATGGAGAAACCATCGAGTGGTTGCTGCAGCAAGCAGAACCAGCGATCATCGCAGCCACAGGGACAGGAACGGTTCCGGCATTGGCTCCTTCCATCTCCGGTACTCTCCGAAGCTCGTCCGGCATGGCAGCTGCGGCGACCAGAGCTGCCGGGCTGCACGGTGCCTTGGCGCTAACTGGACCCGCTGGAGCTGCTGTTGCTGCGGAAGCTGAAATGCGCATGCAAGACCAGGTACGCAGGGGAGGGAGCGAGTGGGCCAGCGCCGAGGAGCGCGTCATGGACGCCACCAGAGCCATGGAGGCAAGCAGGCGGATGAGCATGGGTCATGGCGAGAGCAGCATGCAGGAGATGATGGCAGGCTTCCAGCAACAACACCAACACCAACAGCAGCAGCAGCAGCAGCAGCAGCAACAACAACAACAACAACATGATCAAGGCATGGTTTCTGCAGGTTCTGAAATTGGGGAAGGTTTGGATACTGGCGATGGCAGGCTGAGGAAGAGAACCAGAGCTTCTTCCTTGGGGGGTGGCCGTCTGAAGGAAGAGAATGAACCTTCAAGACCAGTGCGAGCCACAGCAAGACAATCCATGCAGCAGCAGCAACAGCAACAACAGCAACAGGCTCAGCAAGTAGGACTAGGCGCTTCTTCCAACATGATGCCTGCAGCGATGTGGGCAGTGGCACCTGCAGTGGCAGGAGTACCCAGTAGTGGTGCCATGCCAGCTATCTGGATGTTGCCAGTGAGTGCAGGAGCTTCAACAGCAGGAGTGATGGCAGGTCCAGGAGCAGAGCAACAACAGATCTGGACTTTTCCTCCTTCAGGCTCTTACCGTATGGCAGCAGGTCCAGGACCAGGTCCTTCAATCCAACTGGGGACTGTGGGAGGCCCAGGTGGACCAGGAGGAGGACCTGGCTCAGGCAATGTGCAGCCATCTTCCAGTAGTGCAATGATGGCCTCTGTCATCCCGGGTGGAGTCACCTTGATGCCAGGGTTCAATCTCCAAGGGGGAGTGGGTTTGGAGTTGCAAGGTGGACACATGGGTCATCACATGCCCTTGGGTTCCATGCTCCTGCAGCAAGCTGGGAGTGCACAGCAAATGCCCACCGGATTGGGGTTGGGAGGAGAAGGACATTTAGGGATGCTGGCAGCACTCAATGCATATAGTCGCGGCTTGAACCCTGATCAGCATCAGTCCATGAGCTCTGGACACCAACAAGGTGACAGTGGTGATGATCCAACCAGCTCTCAATAATATCAATTGGCCACCCATCTGCCCAGCTTCGCATGTGCATCAATTTTACACTCAGCTGAACAAGATTATCATTGTCTGCGTGTGCACTGTTTTGAAGATCAGACCTGCAAATTCAACTTCCTGGATCATCAGGTTTTTTGGTGTGAGATCATCTCCTGAGTAGCTGCTCTGCAGAGGCTTGTGCCACCGTCACAGCAGCTGCAGCTTCCTCCTTGATCAAAGCACCACTCAGATCTCTGAGTAGCTGCTGCAGAGGCTCACACTGCCACCACTGCCACCCCTGAACCTTCCTTCATCAAAACTCACCACTCAGGCTGCTGCCACCAGAGCTTTGCTCAGGGGTTAAAGATTAGGGTTCATTCTTTTGTTCGTGTCACATGAAGGCCATTTACTGTGCATTCATGTTTTTACTCTTAATAACACTTTCATGGCCCCCCTTTTGAGTGTGGATTCTGTCCTGGACAGCTCCTCGGCATCAGTCTTGTACCTGCCACCCGCTAGTGTCTTCCACATGCAGCTTTGTATCCTGGCTTTGTGTAGGGTCAAGTCTTCTTCTTCTTCTTCTGCACTGTAAAAAGTGGCAACTCCTTGAGGGGACTCAGAGGTCATCCTAGATTTAGTGACTTAATCTTTCTTCAAGTAGTAGTAGTTGTTGTTGTTGCAGCTCTTTGCCTGGGAAGAAGTTCTTTCTTCCCTTATTATGAGCCTGAAGATTTGTATAGGTCTCCATGTCCCCCAAGGTTGGTTTCATTCTCTCTATTTTATTAGGCACAGTTTGATGTGGCCTCAGAAAAAATACAAGTCAGAAAAAGAGGACTTGATTTAAGTCTTCTTTGTAGTCTAAGTGTGGGGATCATGCAGTAGTGTTCAAGGGCAGTCTTCTAGCTGCACACGACATACATGATGTGCAAATTCTATTTCAAACTGCTGCTGCTCCTCATCATTGTGTTGGATTGAGTTTTAGTACACTCTTTCAGTCTGCATTTGATTCAGTGTGGGTACTGTCAGGTCTATGGACATTGGACAATTTTATCCACAATTCTTGACATCATGATCTCTCTGTGAATTTGACTCTTCATGACATCTGTCTTGAGATACAACAGTCTCACTGCCACCTCATTTCAATGAGATTGGTTTGAAAGTGGTAATTGGGTGCTTGTTTTTATGTGTCCTGGGGACCGATTCTCATACTTTTTGTGCAACATTTTCTCAGCTCTTAATCACCTGCTAGTTTCTTGATAGAGCCCATTGGATGATGCCATAGTTCATGCAAGTGTATCTTGTAGATGATGATTATACATGCACAGTCTTCAATAGCCACTTTGTAATCTCGAGTACAATGTTTGAGCATTCACTCTTGTTCTTACTCAGTGTGCCATGAATGTTCAATAGAAATTATATAAGCTCTTTAAGGATGATCAATTCAAGTCCGAATTCTCCTCTGCCTTTTGGTACTGGGTATGGTTTTAGATGCCTCCTGTGATAATTATCCAAGTGTTGTGGCTGATTGCTCAAGTGGTTATATCTGCAGATCATGTTGGACTAATGTCTGTCACAGGAAAAAAATCTGAAATAACTGAATGTCTTATATAATTCGGCTTGGGACTTGTGTGTGTGTGTGTATGTGTACAGGTACTTCCATCTCTCTATTCACAGGACTTAGAGAAATCAGTACCTCTCGTTGAAGAGTGTAATATCCTTCCTTCATGCAGAGAGAAACTGAGCTGTTTTGAATTTGCTTGGGACTGATTCCAAGGAACTGACACAATAGGCTAAAACTAGGTTTTGGAATTTCCTGATTCAACCCTGGCAAGATCAAACCTATGAGTGAATTTGGGCTCTGAATAGACTGTGGTAAGAAACCACACTCATTCTAACTTAGAACTGGTGTTTGTTTCACAGTTCACTGCAGTGGTGACAGTTTAGTGAAATTATGGAACCATGTGGAATGTGCTGCCTATGTTTAATTTGTTGTAGTGAGCTGGTTTTATTAGCTTATTTGTCTCCTTGCAAACATGATTATCTTTGTGGAGAGTTTGCATTTGCTTTGGACTACTTGGTAAATTTATGCTTTTGGGTTGTTGGGTTGTTGCCAGTTGTAATCTTGAGATTCATGATGTAGAGTCTCTGATAAAGTAGTTTCTACTGTAATTTTGTGGATGATTTTCAGAGACATGAAGAGAGCTCTGTTTATGATTTGTAGTCCACTGAGAAAACCTTAGTCCCTTCACCAAAAACTTAAACCCTGAGAAAAACCCCCTAAGAAAACCTTGGTCCCTTCACCAAAAACTTAAACCCTGAGAAAAACCCTAAGAAAACCTATGTCCATTCAGAAAAAACAATGAGAAAACCGAGACCCATTCAGAACAAACTCTGGTGAAAACTCCAATGACATCTCTGGATTGAGAAAAATCCAAGTTGTTGCTAATTAAGCTTCTCTCCAATGATCTCCATTGAGAAAATCCAGTTTACTTATTCTCTTGACAAGTATTGAGCTTCTGATTGACAGTTAAAAAGGAAAGAAATTTGCGACTATTTTTTAATCTTCAGAGAATAGGTATGTATATATATATATATATATAACTAGTTAAGCTCAAAGCTTTGCTTAATATCTATTCTTGACTTGTTTGTGGAGGCAAATTTGAGCTTGTCACTTGTTGAATGTATATATTTGTTTGGAGAAATTTGTTATGAACAAACAACAGATTCCAGAGAGGATGAGAAAGTAGGTAGTGTGGGTGTTTACAATGTTATTTTCATTACATGAAATACGTCCCAAGTTTTGTAGAATTGCAAGTTTTGATTTTCATCACAAGAATTGGATTAAAACTTCATCACTGTTTGTTTTGGCAGTGATGACAGCAAAGAAGGAGTTGACCCAGTCCCCATTGTGGGGGGAGAGCCATCAGTGTTTGCAGTTATAGCAGCAATAATTCATCCCACATGTGGCCTGGTCAAGTCAGTTATTTGATCCCCGTGGAGGAATTATATGAGACTTTCCACAAACCTCATCTGTCAGTGGACCTGGGCCCTATTGATGGGTTTGATGAGAATTATTAGTGATATATATGCCTTTTGCTTACATTACCTCAAAAGCTGCAAACCCATCCATGGAGCTAAAATTGGGCTCACAAAACTCAAAAAACCACCATTGTGAACCAGCATTCTACTTCCATTTGGACCAAAAATGGGCCAAAGTTTTGAAAACACCATAAATGAACCCTTCTTCTTGCACAATGAGACTCTAAAAATGGGCCAAAGTTTTCAAAATATCATAATGAACCCTTCTTGCACCTTGGGACTAAAAATGGGTCAAATAACTCAAAGACCATAAGGAAACATCCTTGCAGCATGGGGTTTAAAATGGGCCAAATAACTCAAACACCATAGGGAAACACCCTTGCACCATGGGGTTAAAAATGGGCCAAATAACTCAAACACCATAGGGAAGCACCCTTGCACCATGGGCTTAAAATTGGGCCAAATAACTCAAGCACCATAGGGAAACACCCTTGCACCATGGGGTAAAAAATGGGCCAAATAACTCAAACACCATAGGAAAACATCCTTGCACCATGGGGTTAAAAATGGGCCAAAAAAACTCAAACAACATAGGGACACATCTTTGCACAAATGGGGTTTAAAATGGGCCACAAAACTCAAATACCATACTGAAACATCCTTGCCCCATGGTGTTCAAAATGGGCCAAATAACTCAAACAACATAGGGACACATCTTTGCACCAATGGGGTTAAAAATGGGCCACAAAACTCAAATACCATAGTGAAACATCCTTGCCTCATGGTGTTAAAAATGGGCCCAAAAAACTCAACTACCATAGTGAGAACATATCTGCACTAAAATGGGCCAAAAAAAACTCAAACACCATAGTGAATCATTGTTGCACTATGGGGCTAAAAATGGGGCAAAAAACTCATAACAACCATAGGGAACCCATTCTTGCACCATGGGACTAAAACTGGGACCAAAAAACTCAAAAGTGTGTGTGTGAATCATTCTTCTCCTCCCTTCAGCCACCAATAATTCCAACAAGCAATACAAGCTCTCTAGCGTGCACCACAAGTCTGGTCCCCTATATATGGTAAGTAGTATTGCTTGAAAATCTCTACACACTAAGAAGAGAGACCAAAACTCATAATCAGGCCAGGCCACCCAACAGCATGCTGTGAGCTTACTTACTATGTCATCTTACAGCAAATTTGATTGATGAGGGGAGGGAGACTACTGAATATTATATGCTACTTTGCAGTCAAGGCAAATTTGATGATTGTTGCCCTAAAATCAAGCATAGATTGCACATGAAACAGACTTAGTGACATACCCATCTTCATCCAATTCTCATATCCATCTTCATCCAAACTCTGATCCCATCTTCATCCAATTTTGATACCCATCATCCAATTTTGATCCCATTTCATCCAATTCTGATCCCACCTCATCCAATTTTGATTGCCATCTTCATCCAATGCTGATCCCATCTTCATCCAATTCTGATGCCCATCTTCATCCAATTCTGATGCCCATCTTCATCCAATTTTGATACCCATCCTCATCCAATTTTGATGCCATTTCATCCAATTTTGATGTTCATCTTCATCCAATGCTGACCCCATCTTCATCCAATTCTGAGACCCATCTTCATGGTCAATATGTCAAAAGGTCATGCTGAAATTCTGTTTTTTATCCTTGTACCTTTCTGCCATTTCCCTCCACTTATCACAATAAATGCTTTGTCTAGGCATCTCTTGAAAACCATTTTGCATTTCACAATTCAATTCCATGTGGTTTTGTGCATTGATGGGCTTGCGCAGAATATTAGAGTTGTCCTTAAAGTTGACCTGTCTTTGGGCCCTAGTTTGACCCTGTAACCCCTGTTTCATCCCCAATTTTAATGTAGCCATGAAGTGAGTGAAACTGGATACGGTTCCATTGAAACTGAATGTCAGTTCAGAAGGTTATTCTGACAATGCTTTGATTTAATGAAGAACAAGAGTAGCCTGTGCCATTGGCCCAAGTGTGAGAACACATTGAGGGCTCAACTGATTTTCCTTTCCAAACCCAATTTTTTTCCAATTTGCTTGAATTTCCAGCAACAGAAGTCCCTCAAAATAAATATCTTTCACAACTTATAACTCTGAAAATTATGAAATAAACTTTATTATATCTGACTTGCAGAGGGTTTTCTAACGACACCAAGAATGCCCCCAAAATCTGATACAATTTTCAGTTTCAATTTTACTTAGTTTTCATTTAGAAATCATCGGTTTAACAATCAAAGAACTTCCACACAGTAACTCCAAACAGTCTCAAACCACGTCAATGCACCCCTATTGATCAAGAGCTTTCTGAAGATACCAAGAGCCTGGCATGAAGCGCCATGGTTTGGGAGATCTTAGTGTGACAAAACAAAACAAGGCATCACAAACACGCTGGCCCTGCCAATAGATAAGATGTTGTACATCTCTACCTACTGTGTCGACACTCTGAACACCAAAACAATCTGTTCCAATCTAAACATTCTAAATACTTTCACCAAAGAAACTAGTCACCTAATGTGAAATTGACTCTAGTAAGGTAGAACTTCCAAAAGTTGGATCCAATGCGACAGGGCCCAACAAACTACCTTGCTTCATAGAGAGATACGATCCCCAGTAGGGAAGGCTCAAGTAAGACAAATCCAAAACTGGGTGTGAAACTCCTGTGAGGAACAATTTTACATCAGAAAACTATTTTGGTCCCCTGTGTGCTTTTTTAGTTTGCTGTCTTCAGACTCGACCTCTCATTTCGTCCCCAGTACCCCCAGTCTGGGTTTACTTTACAGATAACTCAATTGTGGGAAAAATCTATCATAGAAATCTAGATGATGTTTGTTGCTTACCTATGCACCATAATACACGGTCAGCTTCAACACACTTTTGTCAAATAACTAATCAATTTTGAAGATTCCATGTTGAAAAGTAAAATATTTGTGAATATTATTTTCAATTGATTCTTTATTTTCCATCACAATTTATTTTTCTTTTGGAAAATATATTTTTGAAATTTTCAACATTTCTACACATAGTATAATTCGTGTTGAAGCTGCCAAGGTACTATGGTATGTGGATTTTAACATAAAGTAGTTCCATTGTCTCTATGTCTAAGCACCCCAACTTGCCAAACAATATTATTGACAATGATCCAAAAAGACTAAAGGTGCATTCACACCTAATGTTAAGTCAGTGTTGTGTGAAAATCTAAGGGGCATCTTAGGTGGCACCCAATGTTAAATGGGTGATTGTTTAATTTTAAATGAATGTTAACTTAACATGAAATCTTCATGATAAATAGGTTTAGGTCCTAAATGACTAGCTTGGTGTTAGGGGACTTAATACTAGAGTCCTTAACACCAAGTGTGAATGCACCTTAAGTGTCATATAATAATAGACTAATGGTCTACAAATTAGACTATCAAGTTTTGTGAAATGGGTTGGTTGTAAATCAGCAATTTTATATATGTTCTGCACCCCATTACATTCCCTTTGTAAGAACCACTAAAGGCAATGGTGTGTGGTTGAAATACCCTTCAAAATGATAGGCAAGGTCTTATAAATATGACCTTGACAACTATTATGATAGCTCTAAATTATAGAAACCTTTTACTCCAAAGAAAAATACAAAGAGACAAATTTAAGCTTCAACTTATTAAAATCTATCCCAAAACCTCATTCACTTAAAAATTAGTTTGTATATCAATGCCAACAAATATCCAACAAATCATGTATGATTTGTAGATTTAGGTGCAAATGATGGATCTACCATAGTCCTGTAAACCACTAATCAAATGGAACTTGTTTCTATTTTTTTTGGATTTTAGGATTGCACAAATTGGAATAAATATGGTATGTACTTTTGACTCTTGGTCAAAGAGGAAAGGCTTATAACTATAAAATCAGAATGTGCTAAAATTTGTGATTAATGCATTTTTTTTTTTACAACTCATCTTAACCCCTAAGCATTGGGGAGCTTTACCAGAAGTCTTTCAAGTCTCACTTTCTTGGAACCATAACTATACTATGTGGAAAATCAAAAAACAAATAGGAATAAAAAATGTAAAAGTACTAATTTTTTTGGTTTTTGCTGCACAAATATTTTTTTCTTACAATAATAGCTTTTGTGTCAATTCCTATTTAGTGTGACAAGGTTTTGGCTACTTTGTGCTAGTAAAGATTATCTTAAAAGTGTGGGTCTATGATTTAATAATTGTGTTACATGTTTACCCCCTTTCCAACAAATGTGCGGAGCTTTAGCTATTAACATTTTATGATTTTTTTCTTTGTTTCAACCAACTCCAGGAACTTGTTGACATTGGAACTTGTGACAAACCCCCAGCCCTGCCCGCCCCACCCCACTCATTCAACCAAGGGGTTCCACCCACTCAATGGACAATGTCCAACCCTTGAGTTTTCTTCCTATTAGGGGTTTATATCACGAAGTTTTTGGATTACAATATGATATTAACCTAGTACCTTGGCCAATTCAACATTAATTATGTTATCTTCAAAAATGTTGAAAATTTCAAAATTATTTCATCCAAATACAAAATATTGTGAAGGATAATAATGAATATTTGGTTACGGTCATGATATAAGGAGCCAGCATGACCAAGGTTGTTGTGCTTGGGAAGGACTAACTAGTGTGTGGAGAACCACGTGGCATGCATTAAGTGGATAGTCTTAATAAATTAATTTGGAGGGATGTGAATGAAACAAAATTCAAATTTCGCGACAAATTTCCTCACATGTTCCCACTCCATGTGAAGACATGATTGTTTGTATTGGGTGTCTCTGTTCCTAAGTCAACATTTGAACTAGAAATGAAACCAGTCTTGGTCATCATCAAGCAAACATTGAACATAGACTTGTGTCTTCTTCAAAAAACTTGAGAATCAACAAGCAATCACAACCTTGAAAGTTTACAAGTTGTTGCAAAAAATCCTAGAGCTTGCAAAATTGACGAGCAACCACAACCATGAAAGTTTGCAAGTTGTTGCAAAAAAGCTCAAGATACATTATTCTCTATACATAGAGATTTTTCACATTTTCGAAAGCTACCATGTAACCCTAAAATCTCGAGCTTGCAAGTTATTTGCAAAAGCTTGCAGGTTTATTATGGGCCAGCTAAATGACAAGTTTGTGGGTTTTTCAATTCTAGTTGTAGGTGAGATTTATCACAACCAACAACTACAAGTGCACACAAATAGCCAAGAGCACCAAGATCAAATGTGCTTGGAACATAGTTTTGAAGGCAACATTAGTTCTTCGATGGTTACAGATTGAAGCTTGCCAAAAAATTTGTTTCTTTGTTGAGGTTTTCAAGGCATGCACATTCCATTCACTAATAGAATTTTGGAAAATAACAACTATGTTTACAACTCAATATTGAGTTGTTTAGGATAAAACTAACTAGGACTAGCAAAGTCGTGCCAAACGAGTTGTAAGGGACACCTAGTTGTTGTGGACATGACATGGAGTCCAAAATGACTAAGTCGTTTGGGGCAAGTTACATCCACATGGAATCCAATTGGTAGATCAAAAGGTGACTAGATTGTCTAAGTGGATGGGTGTGTTAATGATGTGGCAAGTGAGATTATGAATTGGCATTTGACATGGTTAAATTAAAATAGTTTGTAGAGTTATACTTATGACTGTATAATTGCCATGTCAATAATTGTGTAGTTGTTATTATAATTATTTATGTGACTAGTGTAGTGATGTGACAATTATTCACATGACTAAACCACTGAAGTAGAATAGTTATTCATGTGACTAAGTTGATGATGTGGCATAATTGTTCATACAATTAAATTAATGATGTAGCATATAGACATAGTGGTTGATACAACTAGAGAATGACACGTTTTCTACTCGTATATATGACTACACTAGTGGACACTGAGGTTCTAGTCTAGTTGCAAATGTAGTTGTAATGCTCATTTAATTGTTTATGCAACTTCAATGTGTGTTGCAATGGATTGCATTTGGAAATATACAATTGGTTGTATCTATTTTTAATACTAGCTACAGGTATTTCATGGATCAAATACAACTACACACCAATACATGCACTAAATTGCACATGTTTTAAATTTAATACTATCAAAACAAGAATTGGAACAAAACCAATTAATGCAAAGTGTGTGCACCATTCCATAACCAAGCTTGAATCCAACACTACATTGCCAAAAATTGACATTTTGAACATTTTGAATAAAGTTATATGTACATAAATCACTTCTATCCACCGCACATATTATTGCACCCCAACTATTTTGCTTTCAGATACATTTGATGCCATAATGTAAAAGTTCCAACAACATCTTCCAATGACAATTGGTCAGCAATTTCATTGGGGTGCATAAGAGGATGATTAAATATGTAAACCTCTTGTATGTCTACTCAAAACCATAACTCTTTTATTGGCATACAATGGAACTTGTCTCAACCCTAAAAATTATAAGAAATGGAATGATGGGAAGTTTTGAAAAAAAAATTAACATGCTTACCACATGTGATCCAAAAGTAGCACACTTTGCGTTATTTCCTCTAGGGAGCAAAACTCTTCCTCTTAGCTCCTTTCTAGTACTTGCAGGCGGTCATGTTGACTTCTAACACCCATACCAACACAACAAACATGTCATAGCTCAACATAACACCATGGATAACCCAAAAAATTTATAAAATATCACTGAAGGGGATTTCAAACTTAAATTTTTACTCACCTAACCTATAGTATGTGAAGTGGCTTATCCCATAACCCCAAAACCCTTTGCTGGTGATTTTTTATTATGTCTTATTTTTTACATAACTAAGGCTACATTTGCTTTTGCAAAAGAATTAGAACTCCTTGAACCATTTGTCAACTCATTCCATAGTTCTACAGTATCAATTGACACTTCAACTATGGTTATTAGCCATTTTTTCTTGCCATGTGTTTTTTGACATTACTTAAATGGACCTAACCCATCTTTAACAATGCCTTCTTTCTCCTTAGACTTTGTCTTTATATTCTCACCCCACCATTGGCAATAAAGTTTGTGGTAAGACAGGCACCATCATTAGTACATAATATTGTTTCTATTCCAATATTCAAGGTTGGTTCCACCAATGGCAACTCTGCAATAGGTGCTTGTTGGTGTTCTAATGCAAACTTGGGTTCAAATGGGGTGGTAGTTGATGTTGGGTTCAATGTTTTACCTATGAAGTGCATGATCATGGTCTTGAGGTTAACTAAAACAACAACATTATTTGTTGTGGAGAGTAGAACATTAGATGCCTTCCCATCCAATTGCATTTTTTTTCTTCCATTAATGTTTGGTTTTGTTCCATTTTGGCCATGTGAGTTGCCAACCTTCTAGACACAACCTACATACCCAAATAATAATTCATAATTCCTACATTTAAGCTAAAAAGGTGTGCATGCCACATGAATTACATAACAAACTTAAAAACATGGATCTCCAACAACAACAATAGGCAATGTTCAAAGCATGATGGGAATTTGTAAAATGTCCAACTTACCAAAGATCCACCTATTTGTTATAATCCTTGGAATTCTGTTGCAAACTTAATTACATTAGGGCTGCGCTTCCTTTTTTTTTGTTAAGGCATAATCATATACTTTTTCAAGTATTAGGTTAGAAGGTCTATAATTTAGTTGTTTACTTGGATGACAAAATCAATGAACAAACTAAGAACAAAAAATGAAATACATAAACAACCAAATAAAGCAGTGTACCAATTAAGTTTCTTTTCTTACCTTCCATGTCTGACCCACATGTGACACATTGGCAACCTTGTTCTATGCCTTTGACATCTATCATGTTTTCTCCTTAGCTAACAAAGCATTCCAATATTTTTGTAACCTTTCCCATTGGTTAGGTTGAATATTCATAGGGCACATAGTTAACCCTTGTGAAAACCTTGCTTTCAACCTATTCCTTTCTCCCTTTAAAAACCTCTTTATTGCATTTTTAAACCCCTTGTCAAAAATTTCATTTTCAAGATATTCATACTCAATGTCTTGGCCAATTTGTCAAAATATTGTTCATCATAATGGATGATGTTTATATTTAAAATATGTGGAACCAAGGTTTGAACACTATCATCCCATTGATTTTTTCCATCAAAAACCCCATCAATCCCCCCCCACCTTCACCTTAACTTGACTTGGTTTTTCCCCAACAGCTTTGTGAACTTCATAGGCAACATCCTCAAATTTTTTGCAGTCTCTTTGATATGCTCTTTGTACACTTTCCACCTTAGCCAAACTAAAAAGCAGAGGGACATTGTTATTACATGTTTCCTTAGGAGTTTCATTAGCAATTATACAATTGGGAAGTTCATGGGTAGCTATAGCCTTGGGAGCTTCATGGGCAACTAGTTGTCCTTGCATCCAAAGCCTTCTAAACATAGATGGACCTACTACTTGTTGTCCTACACATGGTTGGACAGGGGTAGAGGGGCTTGGTGCTCGTTGTCCTATAAGCAACCATGGTGGATGGTGCATAGCCCATGCAACTTGCATCCATGGAGTAGGCATTGGCCAAGTTGTAAAGGCTTGAGGCTAGACTAAAGTGGCTTGAAGCTATAGTGAAGGTGCAACCTCAATAATAAGCATTGTGGGGGTCACAACAAATAGTGTAGGGGTAGGAGTTTTTGGGATGGGAGGTTTCGAGGAGGCAATATTTTCCCTCTCTTGTGTGGCAAGGAGTTGCCTCTGCCTATTACATTTTATGCCAAAAGAACCAAGCATCACAACACCTTTGTTGTAATTTACCACAAATTCTTTTGAATCCCCCTCATATTTTACATCTACACACCTTAAAAAAAACACAAACACCTAAATCTCTAAAGCAAATCTAATATGCATTTTCTAGAATCGCCTAAATCACAACATGTTAAAAGCAGGAATTGTGAAATGAAAGTCGAACTTACCAACTACAACATTGTAATCTTCATCTTCTGACTTTGTATCCATGCTAAGCTTTTCAACAATTTCATTCACCTCATGCCCTTCTATTGTGTTATCCATTTCCATTAAGTTTAGAGCCCCACCTTTCTTTTTAATCTTACTAGTTCTTTGTCACAACCCCACTTTGGCCAAGTGTGGGGGTGAAGCCCAACACTTGGAAAAGTTGGAGGTTTGAAGCCCTTCGAGACTCCCAAATGTTTAGAGCTCAACAGCAAGGCCCAAAACACCTTGCATTGGGGTGTTCTTGGTGTCATTGGAAAGGTCTTGAAACGTACATATTGAAAATGGCCTCGCATTGGCCATTCGGAATTTGCAGCCCAAGTTATGGGCAAAAGAAGGGCCGGGAGTCAAACTAGCAGTTTGACTCCCGACCACTAAAAGTCTGGAATCGACCTCTTCCCGACGTTGCCTCAAAGAGTGCAACACGGCGTTGAAAAGCTCTTGATGAGAGCTACAATTTTGCTTTAGGACTTGTCCCAATCTGAGTTTGGAGCGAGGAGTTATGGCTGTTCAAAGTTCCAAGAGTCCAGCTAGGACAGTTTCGAGATTCCATTTCGGGAGTCCCAACAAAATGTGCCATTTGGATGTAGCCTTGGCGACCAGCCACAGATAATACTATAGGGAGTAAGGTGGTGGCTTACTCCCGAGTCTGAACCGTGGCGAGTCTTGTGTGTCCAAGTGCCTGTGGCAAGTCCCAACACCCAAGGGTGTCCTGAATGCTAAACTAACCTTTTTGGGTTGGTTTTTGGATGCAGATTCACACGAGCTAAACTAGTCCCTCTTCCTAGTCTAATCCCTGGGCTCCCAACTTGACCCTCTACCCCTTTTTAGAGTTGGAAGCCGAGAGCGTGCTACTAAGTCACAATTTCCGCAACTTGACTTTGTGAAACCCTCAAGTGGGTTTCACCCCATGACTTGGGAGCGCGTCATTCTTCATGTAGGGGCGGCGGTTGAAGTTTTCAGCAATGCACAAGGAATGGACCCAACTAGATCTACCTTCTTCTAAAAAATCAACTCTCTTTAAACCTCAATGGGTAAACAAACAAGAAGCTTGTAAGAACAAAATTCATTAGAACAACTTTAGTATGTAAGAAGCAAAAAAAGATTTCAAATCAACCCAACTTAGAAACCTTAAAGTTCTAGCCATTGCTAAAAAGATTTACGAGCAAAAGATGATTAAGGTCTTGGAGAGCTATGTATTTTAACCTTAAATTTCTAAGATGAAATTTGCACAAGACCAATAACCTTCAACCATGTGGACATTCAATAGTCACAAAAACAACTAAAAAACAACAACAATACGACAAAGCTCAAATGACATGGACATTATTCTTGTCTTTCAATTCTTGCATCTTATAAATAACATAGAAGTGATCAAATTCAAGTGAAGATCAATATTAGAATCTCTAAAGGTGAATGTATGACAAGTTGTAAGATGAAGATTAAAGAACCATGCAAGTTGTAATAAATTAAAATTTTGGTAAGTAAATTATACTTACAACTCTTTAGCAGTAGCTTTGAAAGGCACTAATATTTTCTTGTTTCTTGCCATTCAAGCATCTCACAATTTCTCATATGAACATGTCAACCCATCACCTTTTGAATTGTCATCACCTGAATTATAATCATAGCCAGAATTAAAGTCCTTAGAACATGTTCTACCAAAGTTGTTGTCACCTTCAATGTTGTCGACAACAACATCTGGTAAATCTCTATATAATATTTTAAAGACTTTCTATTGTGTGCCCATTAGTGCAATGCATTTCGCTTGCATTTTCATACTCCATGGAGTTCGAAACAAAAAACTTTGAACATTGAACTTTTGTATAATGCACTTCATTGTCTACACAAACCAATGTCACTAAACATGCGGCTCTCGATGACTTGTAAGACCACACACTTGTGCATATGAATTTGTCAAATATAAAAATTAGGGTTAGATGCATAGAGTTTATATGCATTGGGTAACAATTTACCTATGAATTCATACCCTAAATCCACCACCCTACCTATCAATAGCCATCACTTTGTATTTCACTTTGTTGTCACAATGATGTTTAGGGAAACAAACATTTGGGAGAGACTCCAGCATGTTGGTATGGTCTTGAAATGTGGTAATCATATTCAATTATCAGTGGATGCAGACTATCTAGGCTTCAAAAAGAATTACAGCTGCATAGAAGCCTAAGGACGAAGGTTGGTTCTTGTTTTGCATTGCCAAGGGGGATCCTCTTTTTCCTAGCACTTGGTAATACACTACATGAGCTTTGACATCTTACCAATATGTGACATTATCAACCCTTGTTCCATGAAATATCTATTATTGTTACAAATTGTGTTTTTCATCAAACTTTAACCCAAATGGCTTTCATTTTCAAATTTTTTCATGTTTAGTTTGGTTAATTAAAACTAACATAGTGGCTAATTTCATATTATTTTTGCAAATTTTTCTTTGCATTTAGGATGGATCAATAAATGTTTTATCAATATTCCTTTCTTTTGCTTCTATATATTCCACTTTTTAGTGAGTTGTTTTGGGATTTATTATTGAAGGAGAAGTGAACTTGTGCTCATGGAATGGATTGTATTTGATTGTCTAGAATTCGTGAGGTTATCAGAATATGAAGTAACTACATTTCAAAAAAATTATCTTGATGTTTTGGCAAAAGTGAAACCCGAAGGATAGAAATTTGTGTTCTTAGATTGGGAAAGCAAAACAATAACACACAACTAAGACATTTTATTTATTTATGTTCAGGGACTAATGTCAGGTGATTATCATGCCCCTTAAATGATTCTTGACCAAGTTGATGCACACAAGCCAATTATAAAGGACTTGGACTTTAATTTAGATGTTCCATTCCTGGCCTCAACATCAAATGATAATGGATGTTAGATTTGGGACCTTGCAAAAGGAACCTATGTCACCTCTCTTGTCGCAACCTCACTTTGAGGGAAGTGTGAGGTCGCCACTCACACTCCCGAAAATGGAACTTAGGAGTCCTCCGGGACTCCCAAAAACTCAAAACAAAATTACAGGGGTCAAAACACCTTGCATTGAGGCGTTCTTTATACTATTGGAAAGGTTTTGAAGTGTAGATGTCCAAAATGGCCTCGCATGAGCCATTTGGACATTTGCAGCACAAGTTATGGTCGAAAGAAGGGCCGGGAATCAAACTAGTAGTTTGACTCCCGACCATTAAAAGTCGGGAATCGACCTAATTCTGGTGTGTGCAGGTGAAGTGCAACACACCGTTAAAAAGCTTTTGAAGAGAACTACAACTTTGGTTTAGACCTCGTTCCGATCCAAGTTTGGGGCGAGAAGTTATGAACGCCCAAAATCCTGGGAGTCCAAACCGGGACAGTTTTAGGACTCCACTTTGGGAGTCCCGGGAAAAAAACCCATTTGGATGCAAGTGCGGAGGAGAGCTGCAGAGAATATTATATGGGGGAAGGTGGTGGCTTCCCCCAAGTCCGGGCCGTGGTGAGTCAAGTGAGTCCAAGGTCGCCCGTGGCTTGTCCCAACACTAAAAGTGTGCAGAATGAGTTCTAACCAACTTGTTGGTTAGATTTGGATGCAGGACCGATAACTAAGTAAGCTTGTCCCTCTTCCTAGTTTAATCCCGGAGCTTTCAACACGCCCCTCTCACCCCTTTTAGTGCTAGAAGTTGGGAACGTGCCCTGAGTCCCAGAAATTCCGCAATTTGAATGACTTAGCCCCAACTTGGGCCTAACTAGGGTCTTGGGAGCGCATCATCTCTACCATCAATGATTTTGTAAGTGTACTAGGAATGTTCCCATTGAAATCATTCAGGTAAAAATCCATGAAAGGAACTTGTGTCACCTCTTTTCCATTAGTTGTCCACTACGAAAAACCACCTCGTACAATATGGGAGAGAACCTAATTTTCAGGTGTGGAGGGGCCTTGGGGAAAAGGATCCTTTCAAATGATGAATGGGAAGAAGCGTTTAAAAACCTAAGACAACTAGAACAGGCCATGGAGCTTGACTTAAAGGTGGACATGCAGGGTATGTTGCAAAATAAGTTTGAACAGGTAGATGATCCCCATTTTGAAGGTCCCATGGAACCTAATCATGCTTACCTAAATGGGGTTCGAAACTTTGTTACTATGGAGGTAGTGCATGAACAAGTGCAAGTGGCATTTGAAACTGTTAATGTTATTCAAAATGAAGTGTTAGATGGGTGCAATAGTTCTAATGATGAAGATGAACCAATTACCATAGATGGGCAACCTTTAAAAGATCGAGGGAATGTGGATGATGGAAACAATGTCAATGCATTTGACTCAACAATTTAAAAAAATGTTATAGCAAAATTCTACAAGGGTTCAAGTTCAACCAAGTTGGCTACAACCATATTGTTGATGAACTTGTGTACAATCCATGGAATGACCAATAAATTATGTGATGAATTGTTCACCCTACTACATTGACATTTGTTACCAACGAATAATTGTTTACCTATCAATTACCATGCTATTAAATCATTAACAAGAAAATTGGGGTTAGACTATCAAACATCCATGCATGTCCAACAAGATGCATGCTTTTCAAGAAGGAATTAGTTGATGAACTACGATGCCATAAATGTGGAACTTATCGGTACAAAGATGAGGAGAATAAGGCATACCCTATGAAAATGCTTAGGCATTTTCCCATCATCCCAAGACTTCAAAGGATGTATAAAACACCCTACATTTTAGAACTAATGGTTTGACACTCCAAAAACCATAATTCAAATGGATTGGTTTACCATCCTTGTGATTCAAAAGCATGGAACCATGTTCATTCTATGTGGCTTGATTTTGCTCAAGAGCCATGAAATGTCCACCTTGGTCTTGCAACAGATAGTGTAAATCCTTTCAAGCTACATAAGTCAGTGTGGTCTACTTGGCTTGTGTTATTATTGAACTATAACTTACCATTGTGGTTAACTATAAAGAAATTCTTTATCATGTTGGTTTTATTAATGCTATGAAAAAAGTCTATCACATCTACCAATTTTGATATGTATTTTTAGCCATTACTAAAAGAGTTGATCTTGTTGTGGAGAGGAGTACCTAGCTATGATGTATTATAGCCACAACGATCAAGAACATTTACATTGAGGGCATTAGTACTTTAAACGATACATGACTTTCCCGGGTATGGGACTATTGGAGGTTTTGCACATTCAGGGTATGTGACTTGTTCCCCTTATGGATTTCAACTCATAGGTGTTCATTCCACAAAGCTTGGGAAACATACATATTCATAAACACAAAGGTGCTTTACTTGAAGGCCACCCATACATAACAAATGCCATGAAGGCGCATTTTGATGGCCAACATGCATTGCAAAGCAGGCCCATGAATGTCACTATTAAAGACCAATTAAGGAAGGCAACAAAAATGAAGGCCTGGTTGGAGGATGGAAACAGTGAGGGCACTAGAAGGGACCCATCAAAAGGTCATGGGGTGAAGAGAAGGAACATTTTGTATGATCTACCTTATTGGAAGGTTCCTTAAACCCTAAAATTGACTAGTAGTTCATAAAATGCCCAAGTTGTAATTCTTTTGGTTGTTCACAAAAAAGTTCCTTCTTTGGTTGGATAGTCAATTACCTAGCATAATTCTACATGCATTTTGTTGAACATTGGATGTCATAGAAATCTCAAGAATTTGGTGCATAGTGACAATGAAGATGTAATAGTATTCAAGGTCAAAGCTTCACAAAACATGTTTTAAATATCATGGATTCTTATTCATGTTGTTGGGTTTGTACAAGATCTTCTCATCTAGAATACCTGTAATGCATTGTGAGAAGAACTTAGCAAAAAATATTTTGAGAACTATTATTAGGGAAAAAAACACGATGAAAGTGAGGCAAGATTTACAACGTAAAGGCTTGCATCCACGCTTGTGATTGACTCCCAACTCAAGAAAACCTAGTTCTTCAAAAAGAGTAAGGGTTGTAGAAGTAGCTAGGGTTACATAAATTATGTAAAGAAAATACATGATGTTGCAAAAGCTAGGGCTACAAAGCGTAAAAGATTTTATCGTGAGCAACAAAGAGCAACATGAAATGCAATGCTACAACAAACAAAGGTTTTACACAATGCCGAAGAATCAATGTTGAGCAAAGATGTGAAAAGGGTCACACAAGCCATTTGTTAAACCATTTCCTGTCCACTAGTTGTGTTCCCAGGATCGGTTGCTAAAAAAGTAGTGATGCAAAGGGTACTTTCGAATCCTATTGTTGATTCTAGTGCTTTTAAGCACTTTAAGTTTTCAAAACAAGGTGTTGTTGAAAAAATACTCCTTTCAAGCCTAGTTTGATCTCTAACTGAAGTGAAGAGGTCTAACATTGAAACGAAGTCAGCAACGAAGCATGCCATATTGATGGTTGTTGTGAGTGCAAATTCTAAATCATCCTTGAGGCATAAAGCTCTTTTACTTAATGTGCACCCAAGGAATATGTAGAAGGCTGCTGAATGTTGAAAGTTGATGACCTCGTTTGGAGAGTTCCTTTGGACTTTGTCAATACGCAAACAAAAGACAGATGTCATTTGTCCTGCCACCAAGGAAATGGTCTTGTCATGGTGGTGCTTTGAAACCCGCATGAATCCAAATTGCAAGGAAGTGGTGTGAAAACAATTAGCACCACATGTGTATGACATAAGACTTGTGTATTACTTACTAAGCTATTGTAAATAATTTCACAAATCTTTAAAAAATGTTGGGCCCTTCTCACCCTTGTTGAATTTCATCTACTATATGAGCAATTTACAACTTCTATAGTAGATGAAATTCAATGGAAAACAATTGATCCAAGTTCTTGCATGCTCAATGGAAAATAACATATTCAATCAAATATTGAATTAGCTATTTTCCACACTATCTAGATTAATCAATATTTGGTTGAATATGTTGCCTAAAATTTCCAATCTTAGATTTCCATATTTGATTTCAATTGCCTAATTCAATATCTAATTGAATTTATTACCTGATTTCCAATTAACTGCCAACTTTGTTTCAGCAAAATTTTATTTCAATTTGGACTTCTATTGTGAATTCTATGGAGTTTGGACATATATTATGTCTCATGGATTTCTTTTGTTCTCATTATGAGTAATCATGAATTACAAGGACAAGTAGTAGACTGTTGTGCTTCAATGGACTTGAACTATATTCATAATGAATATTAATAACATTTATTGTGTTTCAATGGACATTGGGGGACAATAGTTAGCACCGCAAGGACTTGTAATATGTTGCAATGGACATTTGTGCACATAGTGATAGTCATGGACATTTGGGGGACTTGATAGTAAGCACTACAAGGAGTTGCATCATGTTGCAATGGACATTGATGTACATAGTGCTAAGTGAATAGTCATTGTTTGTAGCTAGGATGTGGATGGAACCTAATGATAATATCTCAGAAAGATTAATACCTACAAATGTGATCAGTTAAGCACTAGAAACTAATTGAAGTTTGGACAATTATGTCATGACTATAATATTATGGACTAATTCAATGTTCAATGCTAGTTTTAGTACTCCATTAAGACCTTATAATCTCTGTATAATCTTATTTATTATGTTTTTTCCATTTGCAAATGGATTTTTTCTTGCGTTTCCAAAAAGCCCACCTTGAGGTAGCGATTAGTAAGTGGCTTTTTGATTCTTTGAATCCCTTTTGGGTAAAAAATTTGAAAGAACCCAATGTTTGTTGTTGTATTTACCATTTGGAACTAGAAGAATTGAAGGTGGGATTCGATTGCATGCAGAAAACCTTTAATTTGCATGCAAAAAATGTTTTTTATTGTTCTTGTGAGGAGGTTTGCCAAGTTATTAATGATTATAACCAGGGTTGCATTACTTCCAAGCTTACCTTTTTAAGCTTGACAAAAATGTGGGAGTGTATTGTTTGTCCATAGGATGAATTTTCAGAATGACACCAAAGAAAGTGTGTCATGGGTGCTTATGATTTATGTGGAGTAGACAGTCTACCCATATGTCCTATTGAGGAGGAGGGGTCTTCAAATGCCATAATAAATGGAAACATTTTTCTATGGAGCAAATTGTTACTAGAAGTGGGGAGGGAAAAAAGAACTAAAACTTATTTATAAGTTTATTATTTCTAGCGAATTGCTGGAATATCTAAAGCCCAAACTCTAATTTTTTATGTGTCACAAATTTGTTGCAAGATGGCAAGATATGATGTTGAAATCTTGTTTAGAGAATTTCCCAAATGATGTGGTGGTTTTTGTAGTTGATTTTGCAGAAAACTACAACTTTGAAATTTAAAACGAAGTGTAATCCATGCATTGGCATAGTTACCAAGTGACCATTTGGGTTCACATTTCTTGGATCAAGAACCCATGCCCTAATCCTAATGATGAAGCTACCAAAACCCTCATGAAATACTATTTTTACATTTTTTATGACAAGAGTCATGATAGTTATTTTGTGTAACATTGTTTATTCTTACACTGGGACAATATGGTGACAAATGGGTTTAGGCCAAATCAACATTGGATATGGTATGATAGTTGTAGTTCCCAATTCAAAAGTAAAGTAGCTTGGTACTTTGTTAGTCGGTACCCTTATATTACTAGTGGGTGCATTTGTATGTGGAATTTGTTTGGCTTTGGCCGTGGAAAAGGTCTACACAGTGGAGTTGGTGTAGTTTTAAAGTGTTTCATTTGGCAAGTTCAATTAGGTGTGGAAAGCCCCGAGCTACACAATGTAGAGCAAGTTGTTTCTTTGTTGAGAGAGAAATTGAATGGATGATTAGAGAGTTCGTACTCGAATGGATCAAGGAGGTTTGTCACTTGCATTTTCTTCCATGTAAAGCCTGTTGATGTTGACAAGGTCACTCAATATACTTGTGATACCATTAAAGGTACTAGGGATTTGCACTCAATAAGATCAATGGGTGTTATGGATGTGAACAAGTTGATGAAGAAGAGCCTATCTTGTTTTTGTTGTTTTTGTGTGGATGGCAATTTTCTAGCTTGTGATAATATACCTTGGACTAAAGATTGGGAGGTGGAGATGTTGATTCCTAGCAATATTGCATTTGTAGGTGAAGCAATGTTGGCTACATTTTATGAAGATGCATGGGATTAGTATGGAGCAAACAATGATTACCTTGCCTCTTGCCTTGCATTGGGGGACAATTTTGTAGTGAATGTTAAAGAAGATAACATTGAAGGGGTGGATTTTTACTTCCTAATGTGTACCAAAACAATGTACATTATGCAAAAACCCTACAAGTGTGCATGGGGGCTGCAATTTAGTGCAAGTGGTATAATAATTGCTAGTAGGTGTTATTAGAAGTGGGGACAATCAAAACACTTTTATGTGTTTTTGAAAAAATCCCAAGTTGTTGTTTTGGACATTTGTAATGTTAAAGCCATTAAGTTCCCAATGGTGCCTACAAGCCATAGGGTTTAGGGTAATGAGCCTATGTACAAGCTTTTGCAACATGCATAAGATGGAATTAGAAAGGTCATAATTGCCTTGGATTAATTTGATTTGATAAGTGATGTCAAACCCTTTGAACCTACAACTTTGCAATTGGTAGAATTGATTTTAAAGATTTTGATATTGTATTTGACAATTTGTTTTACATTGTTCAAATGTTTATTAACTTGCACTAGATCATGTCATTTTGTTTAGCTTGCGCCCCCTTTAATAAGTGTTTTTGTTTTTTTTAGATCCCATCAATATTGTGGTGGGTGATCAATTAAGGATAAGCAGCAGATTAAGGAATCAAGAAATTTTTTTTTAAGTAAATAACTTTTTCTTTTGGGGAGGTTCAAATTATGTGAATATTTTCTTATTGGTCTTTAAATGGGATCATTCCATCAATTGATTGCACCTATGATTGTTTTGCAAAATCACATGAACAACCTTGATTACAACCCCCATAAATTTATACAATATAAAGCATGCCATTAAACTAAATTATGTATTTGATTAAATACTTTCTATTTATGTACTTTTCATTGTTTTAATTTCTTCATGGTTTTTAACACCATATTTGACTTTGTTGACCTCCAATTATAGTGCTTGTATGAATGTAAAGAATGAACATGTGATGTTGCCTATTTGTTTGCATGTGAAACAAAAACTTATTTGGAGGGGCATATAGACTCATGCAAGTGTTAACCAAGTTCCATTAAGCACTAAAAAAGGACTTAATGAAAAAACATTGTTTTCAAAAGGCCACAATTTGGCAACAATTTTTTTGAAAAGGCCACAGTTTGTCAAACACTTTAGACCTTCTCAAAGTAATTACTTTTAATTTGAATTTAAGGTTGAATGTGTCGCAAATAAACTAACTAGTAGCAAATATATTCATAATTGTGATTTAATATTGGAAGGAAGTATGATTTTAGTTCTTACCATTTAAGCATGAAGGGTTCCCAGCCAACATAAAACATATTATTACCACAAATTGCTAACCATTAACCTTTTGCTCAAGAAAAACACCAAGTAAACAATACTGAAAAAATCTTACAGCAAACATATCATCAATTTGGCATGCAGCAATTAAATACAATGATGTATCATGGGATTTTACAACTTATGAATAGGAATTGTGTTGAATGGGAAGTTAACCATTATATGCTTAAACTCCTACTTTGACAAAAACAAATTTAATAAATTTGTCTTTCCAACTCTAAGTTAAAATGACAAAGTACATGAACAAAAACTGCATGAAAAGTTTATTACTTGAGATACTTGAAGATAATGAATTAAATGAACGTCATAATTCTTTGCATAGATCCTCAACCTCACAATGTCCTTGTGGTTTGTAGAAATAATGGTTTATGTAGTCCATTAGTCTACCACAACCTGGATATGAATTTTTGACAAAATGTTTGATCTCTTGGGTCTTTTGTAGTTTGTCCAGAATGCATCCCTTGTCTCCAATAGCCATTACTAGAAATCTTGTCGTTTATAACTTGTCCTTGTGCAACTACATGTAACCAAATGTTGCTTGTTATTACAAATGGTTACTTATGCAACTACTTTTCAAATTTGGATGAAGTTTGGTCTTCTTTTCAACTAAGTTGCGACTATGACCTATTTCATCTTTAAATTATGTTATTTTTTATAATGTCTTTGTATTTTTTACAACATTGTAGATACATTTAGTTGCAAATGTAACCAAGATAGTCACATGTTAGTTGTATAAGGTATCTAGGCTACCTAGCTAACAAGGATGTACCTAAATATATATATACCTACCTACCTATAAACCTAAGCCACATGGTACCTAGCCTGGGCTTGGTGACATGTGGCATTACTTACATCTACATATATGCCTAGACATGACATGTGGAACATAGGTTAGGCCTAGGCCATGCCACATGGCATTTATGTTAGGCTTAAACCATGTTACATGGGACCTAGCTTAAGCTATGACATGCCACATGGCATTTAAGCAAGGCATAAGACATGCCACATATGTTAGGCCTAAGCCATGCCATGTGGCAAATAGGCTAGGTCTAAGCCATCCCACATGGCACTTAGGCACAACATAGGACATGCCACATGGCACATATGCTTAACCTAAGCCATGCTATGTGGCACATAGGCTAGTTAAACCCAAAAAGAAATGTGGTATTTTTCATAGATGCCATGTGGCTTAAGTTTAGTCCTAGCTTAAGTGGCGTATGTCTAGACCTAACTTACATGCCACGTGGCCTAAATCTAGTCCTAACCTAGGTGATCATTTAGGCTAGGCCTAAAAGTGGCATGTGGCATATGTCTAGACCTAGCTGCCATATGGCATATGTGTAGACCTAAATAAGCTAAGTGCCACTTAACTTACATGGCACCTAGGTTTAGACATATGCCATATGGCACCTAAGTCGAGACATATGCCACATGGTTTATGTCTAAACCTATGTGCCACGTAAGCTATATAAGTGCCATATGCCGTAGTTCAAGTGGGTGCCATGTGGCAGAATGCAATTGGTCACCAATATAGTTGTAATTTAGTTGCAAGATCGTTCATGTATACACTATACAATAGCCATATATTTATTTGATGAAAAAATATTTCATTTGTCACATGCAACTAATTTTCGCATGCAACTTATCATTTGCTACTACAACCAATTTAGTTGCAAATGATAATCCCATGTGATAGTATTTCCATTAATGAGCTCCCATCTTTCAATACTATGCTTGATGTTTCTCTTGTCCATTCCTAACACCCTTGTTGCTTCCTTATTGTTCACCAATGACTAGGAGGATGTAGCAAAGGTGCATACAATGTCCTTGGCCAAAACCAAGTTAGAAGACTTTTGCCCTATCACATGACTTACTAATCCAAAGTGGAAGTTGTTGAGTAATTGTTGGTTATGTTTTAATCTTTTGACATCATGCAAATAAGAAGGCATATGGCAGTTATGACATCATGCAAATAAGAAGGTAGCATGGTAATTATGAGGTCATGAGATAACACCTTTTCCATGATGGTATTTTGAGCTACAATGTCAAAACCTTTCAAAAAATCCATGATAAACATGGCTATGGTCCTTGTAGCAGTTGCAATGCATACATGGGCTCTCCTTGGATCAATGCCATTCATTGACAAAGGTTTTACTACATTTTGAACATGTTCCACAAGACCCATTTCTTATTCTTTTATAGCCAAGAGTCTTCTTCAACACGGGCTTTAGTTTGTCAACGCTTGTTGCCAAGCATGAGAGTACTCTTGCTTTCTTTCTTTGTAAGCTACAATTTCCAGATTTCCCTCGTCATGTTTTGGAGTATCCTCTGGATTCATTAGAGGGCGTGGTGCATACTTTTTCTTATTCTTGAGGTTTCCCATCACATTCAGTAAACCCTAAATGAACATAAACAACTCAAGAACAAGTTGACCCTACTATGTATGTATCATCCTAGTTCAAAAACAACCTCTTGCATGGTTAGTCACAACATTAATCGATTAAAAAGACTCACACAAACTTTCTCAAAAAATCATTTTTCACAAACCAAGAAAAAAACAACTTGATGAGCTTGAAACCTATGCACCTAAAAACCATGTGCAAATGTAAATAACCCTAGATCAAAACATGAAGGTTAGGTAAACAAGGAATAACTTACCTCAAATCAAGATGTAGTTGAAACAAGGGTTGTGAACTTACAACATGAGCATTTCCAACCTAATTTGAAATGTTTATGGTAGTAACCTTGGCAAGCAAAAGGAGATGGTGGGAAAAGTTCCATGGTGAGCTTGTGCACGTCCATATTTGAATTGCACATGGTAAAAACCTTGGAAGGCATCAGGGAGCTTGTGCAAATCAAAAGAATGGTGGCGGCTTGTGAATCCAAAACATTCAGGTTCACAAAACAATGAAGTTCAACATTAATGCTAACTACTTGACACCTTGAAGTGAAAGGAGTAACGGGAAGTCGGGACAATAAAAATTAAAATGCTCAAGAGACTAAGACACAAAACCTTAACCCTAATGCAAGTGAATGATTTTATTTCCATTCACATCTAATTTGGTAAGCAATAACAGGAAGTTGGGACACATGACACATGACATATGAACCTTAATGCATCTAGATGATTATGTTTTCATCCACCCTCAATCCCATTTTTTTCAAAATATGGAATTCTTCATATGTTTCATAAGACTTTAATGGGGGTTTTATGTCATAACCCTAGCTTTGGGCTTGCGACCAAGGCAAAGGGGTTACGAGGTTGTGGGCCAAGTGAGAGCCCGAGAATCAAGGCAAAAAAGTCGCAAGGATGCAGGCCAAGAAGAAACCGGGGAGTCACATCACATTCCTGGGAGTGTAAAAAACTGTGAGGGAATATGAGGGAGTGAACCTTCACATTCCCAAGGCAACTCCCACTTTGGGAGATGGAGTCCCGGTGGACTCCTGAAACTTCAAAGAACAATTTCAAGGGTCAAAACTCAATGGCTTGTTACATTCTTTATATCATTGGAAAGCTATTGAAACTTGAATGTCTAAAATGGGCTCGCATTGGTCATTTGGATATCTGAAACACAAGTTATGGCCAAAAGAAGGGATGGGAGTCAAATTACTAGTTTGATTCCCGACCATAAAAAGACAAGAATCGACCCGATTTACTTGGCTGTAAAGGGTGTGCGACATACCATTGGAAAGCTCTCAACGAGAACTACAACTTTGCTTTAGACCGCATCTCGATCCAAGGTTTGCTCGTAAATTTATGGGGCTCCAAAGTCACAAGAGTCCCAATTGGTGTGATTTCGGGACTCCCACTTGGGAATCCCGTGAGAGAAAAACCATTTGGATGTAGGCTTCGTGGCCAGTCACAGAGTATACTATAAGGGGGAAGGTGGTGGCTTCCCCCAAGTCCAGACCGTGGTGAATCTTGTGTGTCCATGTTGCCTGTGGCTCGTCCTAGCACCAAAGGTGCTCCAACTATGCATTGACCACTTTGTGTGGGTGGTGTGTAGGCCCATGTGAGTGAGTGAAGCTTGTCAACTTTTCTTAGTCCCATCCCAGAGCTCCAACATGCCCCTCTACGCCTCAAAGTGTTGTGAGCTAAGAAACATGCCTCAACTCTTCCCTCTTCCATTGTTTTCTACTTGGATTCACATTTGAGTCCTTCAAGGAGTTGGGGGTGCGTCATTTTACATGCATTCTTTAAAAATTTTACGTAGAAATTAATGATTTGTACTTTAAATATTCATCATATTTTCATTTGGGCTCATTCATTAAAATAAATATATTCATGAATCATGATATTCATATCATTCATGAACTTAAAATTATATCTTTATGTAGATATATATAAAATACATTCTAGGTTCATTGCATGTGTATGTGATGTTGAACATTTATATTTAAATTTTGCTAATGCAATGTTGTATATATAAACCCAAATTTACCAATGACCTTAAATTTTATGTATCATTTTCCATGAAAATGCAACATTGCCTTCCTTTAAACAACCAAAATAAAAAAATCTTTTAGGAAGTCTTTATAATTTTATGTTTTGAAGGTGATAAACACATTTAAATCCAAACAAAACACATATAGTTAAAGGTAATTTAGGGCATGCTTTTACGTTTTTTTTTCATACTGGGCCAAAAGGTTCATCCATATATGGTCTTCTATAAATTTGGAGCATGAATGGTTAAGTTTAACATAGGATTAAGGATGAATGAAATGAAAAGTAGTATTCAACCATAAACTTTCCACTACTTAATGACCACTAAAACAATTGGGAATCACACAAAATTCTTTGGGATGTAATTTCATTAATAATAAAACACGTTGCAACAAACCTAATTAAATTTTGATGTTTCAAACATTTTTAATGATTTTTCAAAGTTGAAAATTGTAGAAATTAAAAACAGTCAACAGAGTCTTCGGTACATTACATTGTGAATGTACCCATTTAGGAATATTTCATTTGTTGAAATGAAAATTTCAAATTTAATCAATTATTCAATAGACATGTGTTGAAATGGCCAAGGTACTATGGTAGTACTTGTGCAAAATATGTTTTTCATAGGGTAAATAACCATTATGATGGCATTTTGTTAAAGGGGTTATGTGTCACTAATTATGTTCAATGCTTATTTGGGCATGCATATGAGATGAACTTTTTTAATAAATGATTTTAACTTTCACAAATTTCTTATTTTGGGCCATTTTAAAAACTAATGTGAAAAGGTTGAAATTAAATACATACTTTTGAAAATAAGTGTGGAAACAAGGAAGTAGATTTAGAGTGAGCAAGGAAATAAATGTGATGCGCCCTTTTAGGCTTTTCATGTTGTATTAGTGTAATCTTGTAATTTTGTAATAATGTTTTCAAAACCTAAGATACAATGGATTTTACTCTTCATGACTAAAATTAGGGGACAAGATATTCAAACACTATTAGAAATCTTGTCATTTGCAACCAGTCACTATGCAACTGGCATGCAATTAGTTGTTGTTTGTAATTATTTTGGTCATGTTTGTAACTACAAATTTGGTATTGTATAATTTTTGGGCCATATGGTTATGTGTGTAACTAACATGCAACTAAATGTGTACAACATGGACACGTGTCATAAAAATAATGACCTAAACTTATACATACTTAAATACTATACTTAATATATCTATATAGGCTATATATAATAGTATTATGTACCTCTAGTACTAAGGTTAACCCCATGTTAACTTAGGCTAACCTAAACTAACCT
>Ga0116227_10003863_pt1 | contig 32904 bp, 21 predicted proteins | sample S1TSphgellanicum_FD_89693 | JGI IMG/M metagenome (GOLD analysis project Ga0116227, IMG submission 89693) | Host-associated microbial communities from peat moss isolated from Minnesota, USA - S1T2_Fb - Sphagnum magellanicum MG | ecosystem: Host-associated > Plants > Peat moss > Unclassified... | reverse complement strand
TTTCGGGACTCCCACTCGGGAGTCCTGGGAAAAATAGCCATTTGGATGTAGCCTCCGTGGAGAGCTGCAGAGTATACTATAAGGGGGAAGGTGGTGGCTTCCCCCAAGTCCGGGCCGTGGTGAGTCTTGTGTGTCCGTCTTGCCCGTGGTTCGTCCTAGCACCAAGGGCGTTCCAACTATGCACTAACCACTTTGTGTGGGTTGTGTGCAAGCCCGTGTGAGTGAGTGAAGCTTGTCAACTCTTCCTAGTCCCATCCCGGAGTTCTAACACGCCCCTCTACCCCTCAAAGTGTTGTGAGTTAAGGAGCGTGCTCTGACTCTTCCTTTTTCCGCTGCTTTCTACTTGGGCTCACATTTGAGTCCCTTGAGGAATTGGGAGTGCGTAGAAAATGACATTCATTGCAAAACATAGGGTTGAATTTGGCTATTGCCTCATCCAAGCTCCCTTATTTGAAACATGGCCTCACCTTTAGGCTTTGGGGGACATTCCCACAAAGTTGAGCCATGCACTCTACTTGTTTATCCTAGTTTGGGTTTATTTTGGGAATGGCCACACCGTTGGGGGAATTTATTTTACCATGATTTCTTGAATGCCCAATAGTTGCATCAAACTACTTTTTAAACATGTTTTAATTCGTGCTTAGATATCAAAACTAAAGGAAATCTTGTAAACAACTACTATATTAAAATATCACCTACTTGCGAACCTTTAGGAATGTCATAGCCACCAAGAGTGGTATCTTTGTTGAGATAGTGAGGTGGAGACAATGGAATGGGTGGGTATTTTCAAAAAATTTCCTTAATCACAACACTCAAGTAAAACATGCTTGGAATATCATCTTCTTTGACCATTTGAAATGTTGTTTAATCTTGACCACTTGTAACATCAACTACTTCTTATAAGGACGTTCTTGTACTATAGGATTCCTAGCAAGCTCAAACATAATCCATTCCATTATCACCATGACTGTCTCTATGTTCTCAAGTATTGGCTCCCATAGTAATTGCTCCATTTGCAACTCACTCAAATGTGTTGTTTTTGTTAACAATATCTCTACAAAACATTTCCTTGGTCCCTATCATCCAACCACCCAATAGATCACAATATGAAGATTGATGATAAATTAATTGAATGATGAATATAAAATTGTTGAAATTCAAACTACATGATGATAAAAGTGAATTGAGTCTAGTTCTAGAAGCTTATGAAATTGCATGTTTACATAGTTTTTGGAAGATGTTTTTTGGAGAACAAGATAGGTGATCCGACAACCTTCACTTAAAAAATTGAAATACATCTATTTTTTAAACTAATAAATAAATCACAATTCCATGACTAGAAAATATATCCAAATCCTAGTGGATTCGAATTTAATTTCAAAAATTTCATATTGTGTAAAATTTGATGTTACATTGGAAGTTAATTAATTACATATATTCAACTAATTTTGTAAACGTTTACGTTGTTCCTTGATAAGGCCCTTGATGATAAATGTTCTTTGTCTTTCAATGGCCTTGATCTTTTCCTCCAAATTCTTGTTAGGTACCTATTTAAAAACAAGGAAAAAATCTCGCCAGTCAACCTTAGTGACAATTATCTTAAGTATGACATCGATGAATGCATAAAAAATCTCCCACTTTGTTACAACTCCCAACTCTATACAGTCAACTTCCTCTAGCGCATAACCCAATATCTGCAAAAAAAAAGCATATTCCCAACTTAAAACATGAAAAAAAACATCCAAAACACAATATAAACCCCCAAAAAAACACTTTACTTGGAACATGGAGAAGGGGGTAAAAGTTCTTTTGGTATAATCATGAACATTAATCACCACACTTCCAAATGAGGACTATTGCTTTTCAAGTCCAAGAACATCGCATCAAACATGGAAAACATAACATTTTCTCAAATGGGTCGATTTTGTTTCTACCATCCATTACATGAATTCATAAAAAATCCCTCATGCAAGTGATACACAAAAAATGCCAATGATACACAAACAACAAAATTTCGTAATAGTCAAGAATACACAACCCAATTGATGAAACTTAAGTATAGGATTGTAGCTACTTGGGTATTAATGTTGAAGAGATGACCAACTAGAACCTTCTTCAACATGTGGTACTAATCATCATAGTCTAAAAATGCAACAATTGTTTTATCCTTGGTTAGAATTTGCAATGCTAGAGGAAAATTTCTAGATGATATTGTTTCATATTTTGTGATCATTGCCTGCACAAAAAAATTCCTGAGAGTTAACAAATAGATGACAAACATTCCTTCCTCATGAAAAACATAAAGCTTTCACAAAGAACTTTGAAAATTTTGGAGATAATAACTTCACATGTCAAGTAGATCAAGATTAATCTTGATATTGTTTTTTTACCTCCTTTGCAATTTCAAGTGATGTGATGACAACTTGTTTGATTGAACCAACTTGGATTGAAAATACAGGCCCATATTTCACAACCCAAGTTGTGAAACTTGTGTAGTTTCTTTTCCTTCGGCAATTGCAACAAATTGCCCAACAATGGTAATCTAGGAATGGTTATAATCAAAACCCAAACCCATTGCAAAAAAAGATTTGGTTACACTCAATTTAAGAAGAATCCTAGAATAGACATATATATTTTGTGCACCAAATTGTGTCATTTAGCAAATATCCATTTACACCCATTTTCTAGTTATTTTTGAAACATGAGTCTTTTTACAATTGCTAAAAAAGATTCTAACATGTCTAGCTTTACGTTTTTCATAAATATTAATTGCAAGGTCTCAGATGGAAGTTCAAGGTATGAAACAATATTGGAGAAACTTAGAGGGCAAAAAAGGTTCAGAAGGAGGGAGATCTTTCTTTTTGAAGAAAATAGAGGTAACAAAATGGACAAGGATCCAAGAAACAAAAAACATGATGAAACACCATTCAAGCCCCAATAAGCTTTTTCCCCACTACCAACTCCAAAGTCATCTCCCGATAAGATTACAATCTGGTCAATATTGCTTTCATCACTATCTTGAGTAGTATGTAGATTGGAAGTTTTGATCTAGAGGCACTAACAAACTTTGGTTTCAAACTCTTATAGCAATTTGTCATCTGCATGAGCTTTACAACATCGGTGCTTTTGACTCATGTTGGTTACTCCCCTTGATCATCATGACATATTAAAAACATTTAAATCCTATGTAAGATGCATACATAGGATTTGATGGCATTTAAGAGACTTTTCAAGGGTTTTCTTAGATGCATACTAGACCATTTTCATTGACATTCTGAATGTGACCTTGGATTGCAAATCTTAGGTGAGGTTCAATAGTTCAATCCAATGACTTCACTGGAAGACTGCTATGACCTTGTGAAAAAATGTACAACTTTTAAAGCCTTGGAAGAGCTTTTGAACAGTCTAATAAATAAAGTCAAATCGTATTTATTGACTAATTCGTGTTTCTGATTAACTAGTTAATTTGATTAGTCCAAGTGGGTTGCTATTAATAATCTCCCACCTACTTGGAATCCAAGTTTCAATGCTATGGGTGGAGTTGGAAAATAGTTATAAGATCTCCATGCCAAAACTTTAAACAACTCATTTATTTAAAAATTAAATAATGTTTAATAATCACTATCCCCACTAACAAACATCATCAAAGTCCCTTTAAACATTCAAAGACCATTTATGTCTTTATGTTAAAAAAAACCCAAAATCTAATAAAAGATTGATGGCCAGAACCATTATAAGGGAGACAAAAAAGGAAGGCTAGACAAAGGCCAAAAGACGAATAGCTTGTAAGGAACCAAAAAAAAGGGAGAAAACTAGTCCTTTTTCATGGTAGGAAGCTATTTCAACCACAGCCCCTTTAATGTCGCCTGCATGCAAATTGTGAAATTTAATAGTGGTGGGAGGTCTAGAACAAGCATCACCCACCAATGTAATCTTCCTCTTTATAGTAGAGGTTAAAGCATGTTAAAGACCAATACTAACAGGTTGCACGAAGAATTAAATGTAAAAAGACAAAGATAAATGACCTTTCGATTGTTTATCATGGAAAGATGGGCACATTCTTTGATGAAACAATCCATATCATGTTTGGGTGCACCACACACTTCCATGGCCATTAGAATAAAGTGGTGCCTTTCATGAAACTCTTTGTACTTGCAGATTTTAGTAGTGGCATTAAGTTTTATAGCTGCATTTGTCACAACCCTAGCCTTGGGCTCGTGACCAAAGCAAAGGGTTTGCAAGGGTGTGGGCCAAGACTAAGTCTAGGAGTCGCATTTTTATGCCCTAGGAGTGTAAAAGAATGTGAAGGAAAGAACCCGTACACTCCCAAGTGAACTTTCATGTTGGGAGTTAGAGTCTTGGTGGATTTTTGAATGTTTAAAGAGTGATTGCAAGGGTCAAAACCCAATGAATTGAAGAGTTCCTCATATCATTGAAAATCTATTGAAACGTAGATGTCTAAAGTGGGGTTGCATCACCCATTTGAACATCTGAAACACAAGTTATGGCCCAAAAAAGGTCGGGAGTCGAATTGGCAATTTGATTCCCGATCACTAAAAGTTGGGAATCGACTCGATTTCCTTGCATGCATGTGGCTTGCCACATACTGTTGGAAAGCTCTCGATGAAAGCTACAATGTTATTTTAAACGTTATTTCATTCAGAGGTTTGCACACAAAGTTATGGGGCCCCAAAGTTGCGGAAGTCCCAACATTGGCAATTTCAGGACTCCCATTTGGGAGTCGCAAGACAAAAAAACCATTTGGATGTGGGCCTTGTGGAGAAGCACATAGTATACTATAAGGGGGAAGGTGGTGGCTTCCCCCAATTCCGGGCCATGGTGAGTCTTGTGAGTCCAAGTTTGCCCATGGCTCGTCTTAGCACTAAAAATGCTCCAACTATGCATTAACCACCTTGTGTTGGTTTTGTGCAGGTCCGTGTGAGTAGTTGATGTTTGTCACTTTTCCTAGTCCCATCCCAGCTCCAGCACGCCCCTCTACCCCTCAAAGTGCTACGAGCCAAGGAGTGTGCCTCGACTATTTGCTTTTCCGCTGTCTTCAGTTTGGACTCACATTTGAGTCCATTAAGGAGCTTGGGGGTGCGTTAACATTTGTTGGTCAGTTGACAACATTCAAAACAACTGTTTCTTGCATCGAATCAGTAACCACCACATCAATGACAAAGACCTAGTCTTCTTGGGTCATGTAAAAATTGGTTCATAATGAAACTTTTGATGTAAGGGTGTACCACTATTCTTTCCATACATTGTGTTCATTTTATTAAGCAAAGGCATACATGATGTTTCGGATGGCATCATGTGTGGCTATTTGTTGACCTCCAAATGGGTAATGAGCTAAATGTGTGCTAAATGCATCCAACCCATGTCCACATTCATACATGAGAAGATTAGATGCTAAAGGCTGAATCAAACCAAGATGAATATGCAATGTGAAGGTGAAAGTGAAATGTGCGATATGAAATGAACAAATATATGGCTTAGTAATCAACCATAGCCCTGCCCCCTTGCCTAAACATGAACAAATGTGGGCTATAGATGCGGAGGAAATGGAGTCATCCTCTAAGATATTCTTAAGGGATGTGTCATGGTGGATGTCCATAAAAAATGCTTGTAGACCTAGGGCATCGGTAACTGCTAGATTTTCAAAAGAAGGGTGCATTTCTTTAGCTACAAGAGGAACGCCATTTCGTGGTGCACATAAGCATGATTGAAGTAGGTGTGGGCCCCTTTCAACCTAAGAAACATATTTTTCCAAAATGGGTTTATCAAAAATGTGAAACTTAAAACATAGATATGGAACCACTAGAGCCCAATTCCTAGAAAGTAGATGGGGCATAATTTTTTTTAGAAATAATGCTTATATCACCAAAAAATATTGGTAGTTGAGCTTTACGCCTTGTTAAAGGGCCTTGAAAAAAACTCCCATGATCTTAGATCCATAATGTCCGCACATACCTACGTAACTCTCATGTCAAAACTTGCCAAAAGAGATAGGAAGGAAAAATGTAGAGGTATTATTCGAAGGAGATAAAAAGATCAATTAATTACACATAAGGACAAAATGCCCAAAGCAACCTGGGCGTTTCCTAGGAAAAGAAAATCATCAATATGCACCATGTCCTAAGATAAAGCCTCATCCAATAAATGCATGGCAAAGTTTTGAGTACCCATTGGCATGCCCAAAATGCATAAGCCATTTGAGACCAAAGTGCAACCTTGAGGAATCTTTATGCCTGGAGAGATCTTTGATAGATTCCAAAGCTTACACTTTGACACCTTGACCCTAAGCTTGACTAGGGCTAATTGGGTCAAAAGGTGGTCAAACGTGCGAATAATTTCAGTCATAGGCCTCAAAATGTGAGTATCATTTGCTAAGGATGAAAAGATGCAACTAGGGATCTATGCAATGATCATTAGAAGAGCTCGATAATGAGCCAAAACAAATAAAAGATCTTATAAAGGGGTCAGCCTACCTCAAAGTTAAGGATGACTCAATAATGGTGAGTAATAATCTCTCTAATCAAGTAATAGTCACTCTCCAAACCCATAGTAATTTAAAAATAAAAAAATTAATTTGACCACTGCAAAATGAACATGGACACAAGAGAGCAATAGGATTTACACTATCCTGCTGCAAGATTTAATGAAAAGGGGTGTATGCAAGTGTGAGGTGGAGATGCTCTTAATAGCCTAACTAAAACTTGGATGTGAGAAATATTTTTGGAGGGTCACATAGGGTGGAGATGGAATCATCGATCGACAATGCTCAAGTGCAACACCTGATCAATGACGTCCAGATTAGATGTTATTATTAACTCAATGTTCTGTTTTTCTTATGGGTGCAAATTACTTGTTTCTAGCTCCTCTTTTTCCTCAGAATTCAAAGACAGTTTCTGATTTCAAACCAACTTTGGCTGGCATCTTCATATGGGCACTATACGGATTTGACAAGGATTTAAAATTCCGGAGCTGGGATCATAGCAAATCTTGGACCTCTTCCAAAGGTATGTTCCAAAGTATATAACTTAATCTAAGTTTGTACTATGTCACCCATAGTCGAAAGGTGCAAAGTATGCAACCCATAATGCCTTTATGCTCAAAATGTGAGAAACTTTATTGATAAAGGAATCGATACAGAGGTGAAGTACAAAAGGAAATGATAATCCAAGTTGAATTCCTACAATTTAAAACTTTTTAAGGTGTCTCAAAATCATGTCACAATAATGTCACTTATTGTTTTTGTTACTTTAGTAATTTGAACCCTTCTATTTCACCATACTGATAAAACACTTGGTGTATAGTTTGTTTCTATATCTTTTCCTGTAATATTTATTAGAAAATCCAAATTCCAACATCGACCCACTCAACAAATTCACATTCTTTTGTAAATTCATTGACTTACATCTCCACAGCCATTGCAAATGGGCGGGTGGGGGGAAGGGAGGTTTGTGCTGCCCATTTTTGTTTAAGTTGTTCCATGTTATTTTTATGTCGGTGAAGTCCCAAGGTGAAATGTCCCCTACTTGTATTCTTTAAGTAGTAGGTGTGAGGTCCTTCTCTTTTGTACTACAGGTCGGGTGTCTGTTTATTTGGAAGTGATCATATCCTAACCCTCCCAATCCATGGGGCCCTTTGTTTCACAAAAAGCTGTGTAATGAACTGTTGTGCATGCTATTTATTTCACAATTTCCAGTTTGACAGGAAATAGTCTTTCCGTTTTCAAGTGTTGATGTTAACCCCACTTCAATTGGAATAGTATTGGGATGAGTGACCTTATATCAGATTTAATATAGTTGAGCCAACTAGTAATTTATTGATATACTTAGTGCCGGGCAAATGTGCTTGAAAATTTTCAACTTGATGTTTTCAAAATTGAAAAAATATTGGGGAATCTGATTCCAATGTCAATACTAATTTTGTAAAACACTTAGATAAATGTGTGTAGGACTTGGGAACTGTTCGTCATAGGGCCCTTATTTAGAGAACAGGGCCTTGTCAATGTTATTTTTGACAAATTGCCCAGAGGTCTTACCAGCAAGGTTTTACCAATATATGAGTACAAACATTCATATGCAAATATCAACACATGAGTCATTTAATTTTGTTGGTATTTTATGGGTGGCTTAATTTGAATACAATGTTTTGTGTCTTCCCACAATATTTTGTAAAATTTTGTTTGTTTCTCAAGAGTCCAGATCATTCAATCCAATGTGTTTGTTAGTTTTTTGTTAAATTCAAATTTTGAATGCCGCATCATTGGCTAGCATCCTTTTAAGAGGGATTTAGCATTCCAAGCTGACATGATTTTGGAACCTATCTAAACATTTAAAAAAAAACTGGTACCTACCACAGTAAAAGTTAGAGTCCAAATGTGGTGAAAATCTATTTTTGGTCAAAATTTGATGACTTTTTGTAGAAGCAAATAAAATATTGCAACACCATATGCCCTTTTTATACCCAAAAAAAAGTTAACTCAGATAGGAACTAGTGTTTGCTAGTTATTGACTTTTTCTTACTTGATTATCAACTATATTGTTGATACCCTACTATACGTTTGTTAATGTTCCCAATAGTTATGAGTAATTTCCTAATCATTTGGTATTGAATTTCAAGCAATTGCTAACCTACCAAGATGACCTTGTTATCATCCAAGTAGGTTGTCAATCCTAGAATGCTAAACATGTTCATGCTAATAAATAAATATACAAAAAAATGAATTCATAAAATACAATTAAAAAACTCAAAGATCTTATAACCAATCAGTAAATGACATGAACCTAATGGATTGATTATTGCATGTATATAACCTATCCTATGCAAAACTAAAAATTATGACTCAAAATATTGATAACCTAAATTTTTGCCAAAACAAACATCGGGCAGTAATTCTGCAAAAACTCAATATCAGCCAAGACTGATGGAAACACCAAGCCCATGTGAATGGGCATGCAAGCTAATGTTTTTTCTCCCAATGTTGTGGTTTTGAAACTTTGGTGGTTTAATCCATTTCTGGGACTTTGCCCCAATTTTATATTTAAAAATGAGTTTTTGCCACATATAGTTTTTGTATCCACAGTGCTAAAAATTATCCCAAAAAGACTCAATGTTGGAACATGACATGATTTTTTGCCCCCAACAAAATCTTATTCCATTCACATGAAAGGAACCAAATTTCTTCTCTTGTTCCCTTGCTGGGTGTTTTCCCTTTATTTATTTAAAATACCTTCAATGTTGCATATGACATTCAAAAAAGTGAATTTGATTCTGATTGTAATTGGTAAGAACCACATTGGAATCTGTATAGTTTCAAAACCGGCCATGCAAATTTTCTATTTTTTATTTTGGGAAGAATTAGACTTAAAGATTATTCAAGTGTCTAACTAGGCCAAATTATGCGTTGGTTACAAAGGCTTTTAACTGTTCAAACGTTTCCCCCTCCCCTCTCCCTAAATTTTCCGTGACGGAAAACCACCATGGTTCACTTCACCCAACTTAAAAAAAGATAATACCCAAACCTGCAACCTTATCCATTAAACCCTTTTTAAATTTCCCATCCCTTATACATTATCTGCTTGAAAGGAGTTCCTACAATGCCTATGTAAGACAAAGACAATTAAAGATAGGGACTCCCCACGAGAATATAATCACTTGACGAAGGTGGAGGTACCGTGTATGGGTTGGTACCCAAGTTATCAAAGTGGCTTCATTAAGTCTCAAAGTCCCCAATTCTCCATATCATATATATATATAGGAAAAATAAATCAATTTCTAAATGAGATTTTGCGTGTACTAAACAATGTGAATACTAATTGTTTAGAACTTTTCTCTCCCCCACCTTTGTGTCCAGAGAAAGATGAAAAGGATGAGAATCCTCCCTTGCATCCAGCATTGGGAAGTGGGAAAACAAAGGCCCATAAGTGTTCCCTTGAAAAAAAAAGTGATGATGAAGAAAAGAACGAGTGTATCACATGAAGGCCATATGAGGAAAAAAATAAAATTAAGCACACCCGCGCGCGCACACACACACACACACACACAGATAAATAAATAAATAAATAAATAACACCTGGAAAGAGAACAAGAGAAAAAAAAAGAAATGACCAAAAAGGTTATATTTATTTATTCCAAGCATGTTCCAAGTTTTTATTATAATGTTGATGGACAAAAATGATGAGTTTTGATTTTTAAAATTTTGGATCTACAAAACTCATGATCAACAAGCCTTTTTTTAGGTGAGGCAAGCTATCTCATTAGCTAGAATATAGTGCTTGGATGTAACATTTCTCCTACAATGGTCCAAGTAAACCTTATAAATTAGAACACAAAATGAGTGTTTTAAAGGCTAAATAAAAAAGTAAGCATAAGGATGAAGGTGTGCATCCATCAAAATCATGGATGAAAATATTAGTACATTCATCTTATTCATGGACGAAAATTTGATTGTTATTTTTGTGCATTTATAATACAAATCAACATATTGTAAATATAAACGATTTCACAATCCTTGATTGATACAACAAAAATTCCATTGTAACAATTATTGACACTCTTACTTAAAGACTTGTATGTTCAAGAACGCAATAACAAGTGGTGTGCAGGAAAAAATATTCAGTAACAACAAATCTTGTTAAACACACCAATAATCTAGTGTTTGTTTTTGGTGAATTAAAAATTGGGGCTTTATTATTTCCCTTTATGTTTTATTTTTTCTTCGGCCTTCTTCATCTTGGAATCATACAATAAGGACAACTCAACATATGGACATTGTTTGCAAGGTTTAGGGCAAATTTTTGGAGAGTCGAATATGAAAGGAATTTTACCATAAACACCAATTATGGAATGATTGGTTAGAATGATTTTACAAGGTTTTGAGTTTGATGATTCAAATTTGTGAAAGCCTAACAGCTTTATCTCAATATTTATGATTTGCAATGTTCAGGCATTCCTAAAAATCTAAATTTTTATCTTTCATTGGGGTTATTAAGGGGTTACGTAGAGAGTATGAGGACATGTGAACTTAAGTTAGGGAGATACTCAAGGGTCTGCTTATGGGGTTACATAGGGGGACCATTTATGAAGGCCATTTGGGACAGTACTTAGGGACTACAAAAGGGTCTATCTTTGTTAGGGGATTCCTAGGGATTATTTAGAGAGCTACATAAGGCTTATTTAGGAGATTATGAAATGTGGGAATATTTAAGGAGTCAAGATTACACAAGGAGATACATAAGGTGGGCATAGGGCCTATGAAATAATCCTTATGTAGTTCTTTATGTGGGTCTTATATAGTGATTTTTCCCATTATTATCTTGCTCTAGATAGCCCCTGGTAACCTCTAGGTATCCCTTAAATAGTCAATTTGCATTTGTATGTTTTATGTAGCTCTCTTGAGTAGCCTTGACATATCCCATAACTCAAGTAAGCCTCTAGGTGTCTCATTAAGCCACCCTCTGTGTAAACTTTAAATACCCCGTACTCTAGGTAGGTTCCTAAATGTGAAGATCCCTAGGCAACCCTTTAAATAGGCTTTATAATACCTTCTTGTGTAGGCATTTGATAGTCCTATGTAGCCCCTTAGAATTGTTTTATTCTATGCAAAGGGGCCGCTATTTGGGTTGTGGAGTGTGCAAGTGTGCAAAAGTTTTGAATAATTTGTCAAGATGGCTGATGTGGAAGCCAACATGGCACCTATGTGGTGTTAATTTGGCACAACAATGATGTGGCATGGATGACAAAGTTTTGACATGTTATTGATGTGGTGTTGATGTGACACTAGGTGATTTGGTGTCAATGTGGTGCATTGGTAACATGGAATTGAGTGACACCATAAAGCATAAGCTCAAGTGAAAAGTGTGTGTATAGCCATATGGGAAATGTTGAAACCCACAAAGATACTTGCCGAAATTGAGGAAGAAGAGACATTAGATTTAGAATTTGAGTTTTTTCTAACCCCTCATTAGAGTCCAAATGAAGCAGAATGTAAAAATGCAAAGTACAATTGTAGGTGCAACAAGGAACATAATAAACAACATTTAGCCCATTTTCTTGCTACTCATGAGAAGATTGTTATAGATCTATTAAATCCAATGCAAGGTTGACAATCATTTCCTCCCAAATTGACAAAAACATGGCTCAAGAAAATTGATGTGTGTTGTAGCCATGAGGTGGAATATGTTGCCACACCCATTTCATTGGGAATCAAAAGCCCAAAGGTCAAAGGGTCATTAACATTTGTGAAGGTATTCATTAGTTTGGTCATTAATTCTTTTATAATTTGACTACACAAAAGTAATGGTTTGAATTAGGACTTTGGATAAATGTCTAAATGTTTGTTGTTGCAACAAACTCAAATTATTCAAGTTTAAAGATTCAAGCATAATGAAATGGTTGAAATGACAATAAATTATGATCAAATTCCAATGTAATGGCAAATAACAAGGAAACATTACGTGATTCATTAGTCCTAATTTTTGTCCCTTTTTTATCATAAGGACATTACAAATAACAAAATGATTCACACATGGACCAAAGGAGCATTTCTTTAATGGTTACCACAAAGTGGTTTTGAAAAAATTGAAAACAATGTTATCAAGCTTATGCATGTGTAAGAGCTTTTCATCAACATAAAAACTTACATATACTTAAAAACAAACAACATTGGCATGTTATATGTGTTCTTTTTATGTTTTTTCTTTTGGTCTTGTTGTCATGTCTCTTAGGTTTTCCATCAGAAAATATATATTATCTAATGGTTTAAGTGTTCAAAGAAGGTTGCTTGTGCTAACACAAACTTATCATCCTTTAGAAAAGAAATTGTCTTTATGTGCATTAAGAGGTTGTTTTGTTGTTCCTTGGGGCACATCGACATGTAATAGCAATTTACGAACCTTTATTCCATATTCAATACCTCAAAGATGGTGTTATGTGACAAAAAATAGATTGATGGGTGTATGCACTCTAAGGTGGATCATTTCAACGAATGTTCCACTCCCTAAAAATTCATATGGTAATGTGAAAATGATAGTTTATTTTGATATCATTAATTTAGTGGGGAATTACATGGTGATTAATGAACTAAAAAGTCCATATGAAAATAAGCCATTTTAATTTTCTTTTTAATGTACATGCTAAAAAAAATAAAATTGAAATCCATAAAAAAATGATTATGATATGGACTTATGAAAATATGGCTCATTTTAGGCCATTTAAAGGTTCATAACTTTTTTTGGTTAATTATTCCTAGTAATTTTTTTTCACATATGTTTTTTTTGTTTTAACATATCATATATTGAATCTTTATAATATATTCCTAATAAAATTCATACAAAAAATGCATGTATATAAAGGCACAAACAACAAACTAATCCATATTTTCGAACTTCAAAAGTCCATCACTAATATTTGATATATATATGTTGCAATTTTTAAAAATGTCTTCCTATTCAAGTTGACAATCTAAATATAGTCAAAAATTTGAAAAATTAATGTTTTTATGACATGTTAATAGCATATAAATGCACACACACCTAAAAAAAATTTGGATTGCAATGCAAAAAGTGAGCCACTCTACCTTCTAACCACCTCAGTGCTAGAGTGAAGTAACCACTTTGTTTGAAAGGATGGTGTAGGTGTTCATTGGCAAACAACTAGATCTTGTAGCAATGAAGATTGATCACTTCATTGGGACCTTTTCCAAAAAATGGGTGTGACCCAAGGTTTTTCTTTAGCCTGTTTGGAATTTTGAACACAATGGCCGATAGAGGGCATGTTCCATAATACCTTTTCACAAGGTGCACCAGCCATCTGCTGTCTTGTCTTGGAGGAGATTCCATCTTTCTATTTTCTCTTCTAAGGTTTGGATAAAAATGAATGAATTATAAAAGGAGCAGTGTTTTAAACCCTGCTTAATAGGCTTGTGTGTAGGTGAATTTTTTTTTTTTATGGCCAATGAAATTCAGGGCATTGGTGGTCTGAACTTTTTTCTTAGTTATGTTCTGTGAACTATAATTAAATATGTAATATATGATGAAACCCTGCCAAACTTTATAAAAAGAAAGCACCCAAGAAAGGGAGAGAAAAAGAAACAAGTGCCAAGGTCCAAAAGTCCAGGCAAGCAAGCAAATGTGTAATGAGGTTTGGTACATTTGTGAGAACTTTAGAGGACCACTGAAAATGGGAAGGAAAGGGACCATTATTTTCAGTGTTCAGCAGAATAGGGTTGTATATAAGATTTTTTTCCAGCCCAATGAGATTGCTAGATTTGATGGTCTGAACTTGTTTTGTTACTTATCAGCTCAATGTGTAGTAGCTATAAATGCAGGGGAGGGTTTGTCTAGGATTGGAATTTTATGGGGTTTACCTCCCCTCTCTTTAGTTGATATGCTTCATGGGACTGGTGGAGGGTTCCATTCTTAGTGGTTCCTTTCCTCCGTGAGGTGGGCCCTCCCCTCTCTTTAGTTGATATGCTTGATGCAACTGGTGGAGGTTTCTGTTCTCTTTAGTTGATATGCTTGATGCAACTGGTGGAGGTTTCTGTTCTTAGTGGTTCATTTCCTCTGTGTGACCCACCTCGTTTGGGCTGCTTTCTTGCCTGGACTTTGGTCCAGGACCCTTGTTTCTTTTTCTCTCCCTTTCATTGGGTGCTTTCTTTCTATAATGTTTGGCATGGTTTCATCAATGGCTATTTACAGACAGAGTTGTTTCAGATTTTGTGAGGGGGGAAGGTCTAGCCATCATCCACAAGAGGACAAATTTGGCTACAGGTCAGATAGGAAAGTAGAAACATTTAGTAATCCTAATATATTTTGGCGACATGCTAGAACTCAGAACCTTTTGTCTAAATCGGGCTATTTCAAAGAAAAACATTCCGTATATGGGCCATTTTTTTCTCCAAAACAAGCTCTTCGCATGAGTCGCACTGGCCTTTAACCATATCTGTATACACATTTGAGTATTAGGGTTTTGGTAGGGTTGTCACAATTTTAGAGGGCCAATGGAGTCGCAAGTGTGTCTCTCTCTTCATGCGACTTTCTTGCACCCAAGACTCTCCATTGTTTCGTGTCTGCTGAGGCTGTTTGTGGTTGTGACACTGGTGCCGTCATCGGGTCGTCGCGGCCATCGACGTATTCCAATTCCCTGAATTCCGGGGCTTCATCGACTCTTCGTGGTGATAGCAGTGCGCCATCGACTCGCTCTCGAGTCGCGTTGCTTAGGACACAGTAACTTGTGGTCATAGAGAACTAGCAACTTCTCTCGGGTGGAAAGGTTGGACCAAAAGCCGCAGCTGCAGGACAGAGAGATGAAATTTGGCGGCAATTCTTTTCAGATCCTTCGCAGTGGTGAGATTGTAGGCTATCCTACAATCCCACCATTGAGAAGGTCAGAAGGTGAATACAAGATGTCCGGATTTCAAGCATAAGAAGACACAGAACGTTCTCTGGCTTGGGGACCGACGAAACCCTGCATGGGTGGGAGCGAAGCTGACTGCCATGGCACCACTGTGCAATTGGACTGATTTTCATGGAATAGAAGGCTTGCAAGCTATGTCATGGCTGGGCAACATGAGAAGACAATTGAGCTTTCCCGAGAAACGCAACAAAAGGGCATGAGTGCTGAGAGCTTCACTTTCGTTCCCGTGCTCAATGCATGTGCTAGTTTACACGCACTTGCAGAGGGCAGGCAGCTCCATAAACAAATATTTCAAAGTGGTTTGAGGCATCAGTCTTTGTAAGATATAGCCTAGTTGATATGTATGCAAAATGTGGGAGCATGGAGGATGCTTGGAGAGTGAGAGTGTTCGACAAATGCCATTGCAAGATGTGGCCACTTGGAATGCAAATGTGCACAAGGACAGAAGGCACTCAGAGTATTTCAACAAATGCAACAGGAAGATGTGCAACCAGACTCTGTTACTTTTGTTTGGGTGCTGAATGAATGTGCTAGTGTAGCTGCACTTGAAGAGGGCAGGTGTGCTCATCAGCAGATACTTGAAAGAGGATGGAATTTAGATGTGTGTGTGGAATAGCTTGGCTGACATGTATGCAAAATGTGGGAACATGGAGGATGCTCAAATAGTGTTCAACAAGATGTCCTCACATGATGCAGTGTCTTGGAATGCCATAATTGGCAGATATGCCATTCATGGCCCTGGTATGGAAGCTCTTAAACATTTTGAACAGATGTGTGAAGAAGGTGTACAGCCAAATGATATCACTTTTGTTTGTCTTCTGTTAGCTTGTAGCTGTGCAGGTTTGGTGGATGAAGGCCTGTGCTATTGTGTTTCAATGAGCACAGTTTATATGATTTCTGCAAATTTGAAACACTACACTTGCATGGTTGACCTTCTTGGTCATGCTGGCCATTTACAGGAGGCAGAGAATATGATCAAGGCAAAGCCCTGTAAACCAGATGTGGCTGTGTGGATGGCTTTGCTCAGTGCTTGCAGAATTCATGGTAATGTGGACTTGGGAGAATGCATTGCTAAACAAGTTCTTGAATTGGAGTGTGAATTGTGCAGGTTTTTTGCTGCTATCAAACACATAGTAGTATAACTATAAAGAAAAACTCCATTTGCATGGGCTCCAATTACATGATAAGTCTATGAAGATATATTCACAAGTCTGCTACGCAAAATTGCAGCACAGCTGACTGAATCAAAGTGGGATTGACTTTGCGATTGCTATTCTCTCACTAGTCTCTAATTGCAGGTCTGATCTCTCCCTTGTGCAATTTGTTTTTTGTTTTCCCTTTTTTCTGGTGTCAAGTTGCTCCTGCATTTTTATGCCCTTGAAAAAAGGCAAAAATTCAGGTTCAAACTCAATTGCACACAAAGCAATGAGATGATTCAAACATTGGTAGATCCTGCTTCGTCAGAGAATCAGGAAACACACAGCAAATCAATGATGCGTTGATGATCATGAAGCAGCTGGCATGATTGTCTATAAAGCCATGATGACTTTCGAGAGTGTAATTGTACACTGCAAGCATACATATCGCACTGGGACAGTGGTGGTGGTGGGTTGGTGTATACTGGGTGGGTGTAGTTGTTTCACTTTAGTGTATAAATGCGCTATGCTAAAGAGAGGTTGAAACTGAAGAGGGGGTTAGCTAGCTAGCACTGTTCTGAACTTGATTGGCGCTTCACAAGTGGTTGTGACAGCTTTGAAATGTTTGCTTCAGGTTCTTGCTTCACTTCCAGAAGTAATGTCACAACTTCTTTCATTGTTGGCCTTTCTGCTGGAGTCTGATTGACACACATGAGTGCAACCCCAAGTGTTTGCAGCATCTCCTGAATGAAGTCATCAGGCATCCCGCATAGCCTTGGATCCAACACATCCATCACAATCCCTTGTGGATTCATGTTCATGTCTTGCACCCATTTCACAATGTGCCATCCCTCTCCATACCTTGAGTCAACTGCTCGTCGCCCTGTCAAAACTTCAAGCATCACCACCCCATAGCTGTATACATCACTCTTCTCTGTGATCTTCAATGTGTATCCATACTCTGCACAAGTGAGGCAAAAAACCCTGCCACCAATTAGGACTAATGGCCCTTTGCTTTCTCCAAACTGTATGAAAGGGTCAACATTGTGCAAAGAAAACATAGAGAAACTTGTGAGATCTCTCTCTCTCCTCTTGTGAAATTTCTGAGCAACTCATGAAGCGCAAGAATACGAAGCAACTGTAGAGCTTAACCCTGGAACACACCTGGAGCAATGTAGCCATATGAGCCTGCAACTTTGGACATGGCTTTGGAGTTTGCACCATCAATCAGCTTGGCCAAGCCAAAGTCGGCCACAAATGCCTCATAGCGTGAATCCAGCAGAATATTATTAGACTTAACATCACGGTGCAAGATTGCAGGCACGCAGTCATGGTGCAAGTAAGCAAGTCCCTGTGCAGCTCCGAGACAGATGTTGTATCGAGTCTCCCAGTTGAGATTCCTCCTCTTCTCATGAAGCACTTCCCCCAAGCTACCATTGGGCAGGAAATCATACATGAGCAGATTCAACTCCTTGTTGGAGCAATAACCCAACAAGCGCACTATGTTTCGGTGCCGAATTCTGCCCAAAGTGTCAACCTCTGCTGCAAACACATCATAATTGCGTTCTCCTCCCACTGTTGCAGGCCAGAGCTTCTTCACAGCAATGGTCTCACCACCATCCATTTCTGCCTTGTAAACCACACCTGAAAACCCACTCCCAATAATGTTGAGCTCCACCAGACTGTCGAGAACGTCATCCACTGTGAATGTCAGCTTCTGGAATGGTGTGAGTTTCCATGGCCATGTGCTGGAGTCTTGCGCATCTGAGCTGCTGCTGAAAGGATTGCCATAGATCCAATATCTTTTGTAGAACAAGAAGCAGCCACCAGCGAGAATCAGCAGTGCAAATCCGAACAAAAGACACACCATGATTGTAGTTCCAGCTTTGCCATGACCAGAATGGTGATTTGAAGCTCCTCCTGCTGCACTTGACTGTCCACTGCCAGAAGCACCACATGAAGTGTTTGCAGAATTCTGCTGGTCTGGTAAACAAAGCCCTGGGTTGCCCAAGACATCACTTGACGGCAAGTTGCGGAAGACAGAGGAGTCTGGAAGAGCTCCAGTGAAATCGTTGAAGGAGACATTGAGAGAAGTTAAGCTATCAAGCTGTCCCAGAACTTCCAAGCTTCCTGTGAGGCTGTTGTGTGACAAATCCAGGAGCTGGAGACTGACAAGATTGCTAAGCTCTTGTGGAAGTGGGCCAGTCAAGTTGTTCCAGCTGAGGTCGAGCCCAGAGATCAAGCTCGCAAGCTTTCCTATCTCATGGATGATGGAGCCATTCAAGTGGTTTCGGCTCATGTTCAGAAGCTCCAGCTGCTGACAATTGCCGAGAGATGTAGGCATGGGACCCATGAATCCGTTGTCACTGATCGAAAGCTGAAGAATCTCACCCAAGTTCCCCAATTCCTGCGGCAATGGACCTTCCAAGTTGTTGTCGGAGACATCCAGCGTCTGGAGACGAGCAAGGTTCCCTATCGAAACTGGCAGGGTGCCAGTGAGATGATTAGCATTGAGAGTGAGAAGCTGCAGCGCACTGGCATTTCCGATCTCGCTCGGGATGCTTCCGGACAAGTCGTTGAAGGCGATGTCCAGGAAGACAAGGTTCTTGAGCATTCCAACTTGGGGAGGGATGCTACCTGCAACACAGCACAACAATATACTTGCTACATCAGCTGTTGTGAACAGAGACAACAAGGAACAGCAGAAGGAACACAAGGAACCTGCGTTCAGAATTAACAATTGATCATTTGGAAGTTGGAAAATCGGAGAGAAACTTTAACTTGATCCAAGCCACCGTGTTAGAAAAAGTCCAAAGTTTAGTCCAGAACTATCTAAACACATGACCAAATGCCAAAGCTGAGCAACTCAGAAAAGCTTGCCGAGAAGTCAAGGTTCGAAGCTCAGAAGATCACAGAGACATGCATGTGTAGTAGTGTACAACTCACCTGAGAGCGAGTTGTTGGAGAGGCGTAAACGCAAGAGCCCAGTGCTCTGATCAATATTGGTAGGGATCTCCCCAGTGAGCTGGTTGGAGATGAGAGTGAGCTTCTCGAGCATGGGCAGCAAGAAGAGCGACGACGGAATGCTGCCGTTCAGACTATTAGTCGACACGTCGATGTTCGCCAGCTTGTTGCAGTTGCCGAGAGAGGCCGGCAAGGGGCCAGAGAGTTGATTCTCCCACAAGAGCAAGTTGCCGAGCAGGCTGAGCTTTCCAAGCTCAGCAGGTATAGCTCCAGAGAGCTCATTCCTGTCTAGCTGCAAGTCTGCAAGCGAGCTGCAGTTGCCGATCTCCGGGGGGATACTTCCCTGGAGCTTGTTGCCAGTCAGGTACAACGCCCACAACGACTGCAACTGGCCGAGCTCCTTGGGAATGGCTCCCGTCAACTGGTTGTCCGACAACTCCATTGATTGCAGAGACGAGCAGTTCCCCAAAGACGCTGGAATCTCGCCAGTCAACTGGTTGAACCAGAGGTTCAGCTCCACGAGCTGCTGTAGATTGCCAAGCTCCGGCGGGATGATACCCGTCAACTGGTTTTGCTCCAAGTACAAGTATTGCAAGCTCGTGCAGTTGCCGAGCTCCGCGGGAATAGAGCCCGTGAGATTGGCAGAGTAAACTTTGAAGGTCGTCAAGTTCGTCAGCATACCGTACTCTGGAGGGATGCTGCCATGCAGACCCGTGATTGCAAACCCCAACTCAATCAGCTGCGTGCAGTTGCTGAGCTCAGGAGGTAAGCTTCCGGTGAGGTTGGAGTTGCCACCACCGCGAAGGATCTTGAGCTGTGTGAGCTGACCGTACTCGGGAGGTATGCTGCCGCTCAAGCTATTGCCGTAGAATATAAGGTTAGAGAGGCTGGAGCATTGGCCGAGCTCGGGAGGCAATGCGCCTTCCAGGAAGTTGGAATTGAGCTGGAGATATTGGAGATGCACCAGTTGGCCAAGCGCGGCGGGAATGACGCCCGTCAGGCTGTTCTGACTCAAGTCCATGAATGTCAAACTGGTGCAGTTGCCGAGTTCGGCAGGGATGGCACCCGTCAAGTTGGTCGCAAAGAGGTCGAGCACTTGCATGGACGTCAGGAGACCGATCTCCGGCGGAAGAGTGGCGTACAACGAGAACGATGCCAAGGAGACATTCACTACGTTCCCCAGTGCGTCGCATGTCACCCCGGTCCAGCCGTTGCAAGGCGTGTAGCTGCCGTCCGCGTTTGCCTTCCAGCTCGATAACGAACCGCGTGAGCCTCGCACCGTCTTCAGGAATGCGAGGAGCGCTGTGATGTCGTCGCTACTAGAGGCTGACACACCTGCCCGAGCACAATCTCTCGTTGTCGCCAGTACGAACACCGTGCACAATGTGATGACGACCACGTTGTAGTAGCCGCGGCTGGAGGAGTCTGCTCGTGCAAATCCGCTCAACATCTTGCCTGGACTAGGGTACTAATCTTTTCTTCGGCGTGCTAGCTAGCTGCAGAAGTAGTTCAGAGCTTTTTCGCGAATTCCCGAGTCGATGGTTTGATCATGAGCTGCTGCAAGTCCTTCTACGTGCACTCCACTCGGAATCAGAATCCGTAACTGCACGCAGCTGCTAGTGCGTCCTGCTGCTGCAAGGCAGTTGAGAAAGATTCACATCAATAAACTACGATTCCACAGGACACACAGAGTAGTACTAGTCCAGAGCTAGAAAACAGGATCGCAGCTTCCTCAGAGACCAAGGACTGCCAGACTTCGACCAATGTGCAAAGCTCCTTGTTACGTGCACGGCTACCAAAGAAGATTCTGAAAAGACTGTAAGTAAAGTTCTCGACATGAGATCTATCAGCTCTTGGCAATGACGCAGCGATGGTGGTGCAATTCGCGGAAGTAGGATTCGGACCATTGCAATGACGACGACTCGGCTTACCTGGATCTGATCCCAACTATTATAAGCCCACAACAGCTTCGACAGATCTGAGAAGCAGGCACAACATGAGCGGTCGACTGCAGCAGCTTGGTCTCTGGCGGCGGCTCGTGCAACGAACGTCTCCCTCTCCCTCGCGCGCTAGCAGCTGCGCTGCGTCAATAGCGCATTCCATGTCCCTCGCTCAACCTTGCCCCGTCAGTACCGTCACCTTCACGAAATGATACTCTTCGCGGCTGCAGCTACTAGCCCCCAGATCTTACTCAGCTCTGACAGCCACGCTACACTTGCTCTCACCCTCGACTTCCTCTTCCCCTGGACATGAAGCCTAGATCGCAGACGATATCACAGCAGCTCCAGACCTAGTGGAAAACTGCAAGTACGATCTCGATTCTTAGCAGCTGGAAGCTACGTCGTACCAAGAGACATAAGAGAACATCTGCACAGACATATTGACCAAGCGAGAAAACAGATTCTTGGGAGTCGAACTGACTCGGATTCAGAAGGTCCTTTTGGGCATGACATCGATTTCAATCACGGACGTCATGAGCTGCAAACAAGTAAAGAATCTGGAGAGTTCCATAAGGCGAGCTGTCGCTCTTATATATACGTCTTAGCTTCGCGGGGAGGAGTTCGTAGTTAAGGAGCTAGATGAACCTAGCTAGCTGCAGGAAGAAAACCAAAGTTCGGAAGACTGAGACGTCATGCACTATAACTAGTACTTTGTGGTCGAAGCTGGACCTTGCAGGAAGCTGAGATCAAAAAGAGAAAAAACAAATGCATTGATGATGCAGATCAAGAGCTGCAAATGAGCAGCTGCAAGTTCCCACGAATCTGGACTGTAGAGTTAGCGACTAGTAGCTCTAGTAGCTGGCACTAGTAGCGGCCTTGAGGATCAACAAGGACATCGTCGTCGCCATTGCAAGATGAAGCACACTACACCGGTATGACCAATAGGACGCAGCAGCGGCTAGACTGCTGATCCAACAAATTACGACAGCAAAGTACTCGAGTCTATGACACTGGGGGTATGGCTGCAGCAGCTGTTTCCTGACAAAGTTCCGTCGACGCTGCAGCTACAATTCCTGCCGTAAGGCAAATGGAAACACTGGCTCCTGCGGCACTACGACGACGACGACGACGACGACGTCGACGACTGATATATCGACAGGCTAAAAAAAATGGTAAATGTACGCACTAAATCCTGTGGGCATCGCTGCTGCAACAGCCGATGTGATCGATCCATATCCAGGCCTAAGAAGTAAGAACTTCTGCAGCAACTACTACGCCCAGATCAATTTCTTCACACTAGTTTAATGAAGATCTCAAATACAAAGAAGAAAGCTTCAATGGATTGCTACAGCTGTGGCGGCGACAGATTTGTGAAGCAAAAAAGCTTCTCGCGCTAGCTAACTAGCTAGCTGCAAGAGCTCTTTCTCTCGCGGAGACGCCGCCCGCGCGCGCGGGCCCCATGTAGATCTCCTTGGGATTGTTCGAGAGCAGCAGCAGCAGCAGCCGGTGCTTCAGAAAAGTCCCCAGAGAGACATACACAGTGCACATACAGAGAGGGACACAACTGCAGCAGCGCCAGCAGCAGCCAAAGTGTTGAATTTTTTAACTACTTTTATTACAGCATCTCCACCCACACCCCTCCCTATTTGGGCCTCTGTGAGTGTTTACTGCATCCAACTGGGCCTCTATTAGTATTTTTACCACATTCCACATACAGTGTTAGTTATTCATCATCTTCAGGTGGTGTGCACATTTGTCTGTTCACAACTTTTGAACCATTAAATAACATATGCAACATATTGCAATGTTAATTATTCATCTTGAGGTGGTATGCACTATGCACATTTGTTGTTTCACAATTTTTGAACCATTGAAGCGACAGTTATTGAATTTCAAATGATTTTCGTATTTGTGAACTAAATTACAAATAATTTAACATTGAAGTTCTGCTAGAATGTTCATTGAAGTGGTGTGCACATTTGTCCTTTCGCAACTTTTGGCACTCACTAATATAAAGTGAGAGACAATTTAAATGTCATCGTAATTGCTCAATGGCCAATCAAAATAGTCATTTCTTTTTACTGGCCCTCTTCTTGGAGTGCAATGCATCCTTTCACATATATACAGGCCCAAATTGTTTGTCACACTCTTTCATTCCTATGCTTCATCCAAAATATAGTCTACAAGCCATTTTATTGCTGTAGGTGGAAAAGATCTAAACCTTGTGAATTTTACAAACACATGCACTCCCTAATTTCTCTTAACCTTTTTTCAGTCTTCTCTTTGTTTTAGGGGAAAGGGGAAAGGGAAATTTATTAATTCACTTTCTTTGAATTCTTTGTATGCCTTTGCACTCAGTTATTTTTTAGCACTGGGTTTGTGTAAGTGGTGGGTTTGTGCATCGGGCCCACTGACTTTAGTATAGGGTGAAGCTCTGTTATTGTGGGGGCAGGCCCAAAATAAGGGGCCGATGATACAGTACTCAAGGGCCACTGGCCTTGTATTTGGAGACTATTCCGCACTCATGGGCTTTACCTGTAGTATATCGTGAGGCAAACCTTATCACACACCTAAACATCCTTAGATCAGGAGGTGTAAGATGGGGGAGGGTTCTTGTACCTAGTCTTTAAGAGTGCCAGGAAGATTACATTTACAAGTGCACATAATTTTCCTCTCATTCTTAAGGAGTATGCAATCCATTCTCTTTTCTTGGGTATTCATAAGTATAATAAAATGCTCTCCAAATACACTTAGAAATTTCTCCAATTGTTTTACAATATTGAAGCAAAACCAAGGAAACCTGACATGGAAATGGCTCTTAGATGGTATGGAATTTGGCACGAATATGTTGGAGTTGACATGAAGAGAAATAGTACTCCTCACTTTTGGAGGAGCTTCTTAAAAATTTGTTTGGAGCATTGTGACTGTTTGACTTCATTTGGAGAATTTCCTATGAACTAGCTTACTCAGAATATATGTCCAAATTTCTCCCCTCTCATCAGAAAGGGATGTGATGAGACTTTTTGGATCCATGTAAGATTTCCAGATATATATTTTGGGTTGAATTGAGAATTCATTTGTGAATGACAATAAAAAATTCCATTAAAATAAGAAAAAACACAACAATAATGCAAGCAATTTGGGTATAATTGTAGGATAAGATAAAAAATATTCTTTAGAGTACAATGACCTTGAAGAAGGTGTGAAATTATTTTTGCTCCCACTACTGACAGTAAAACTAGTTTCACCCTGAGTTTTTGTGATTTCATCATTATTAGTATTATATTATTTAAAAAATTGAAGATTTATGTGTAATAAATGAAGATAGTCAGGATTTGACATAAGTTCTCATTAATTTGTCTCCTTTTGCAAATAACAATAATATTTGAGGCTCCAGAAAAGGTTGGGGGTGAAATAGGGCCCCAAGGCAAGATGATTTTTTTAAATAACTTTAATGGAAGACTTAGTTGTAGACTCTAGGCTGCTTTTTTTTCCCCTTCAATACAATTACATAAATCAATTACACTTTGATTTTCTTGTCTCTCAAGATTGCATTTGAACATATCATAAAGGGCAAAGCCATTAATTACACAATGAACGGCTTGTTTCACATTGGGGCCAATAGTGGTTTTGGTTGAGAGTGGAGAATGCTCCTAAGTGAGGTCCTAAGTGAGAGTACTTTAGTACCCATGACATGAGACAAGTCCCCCCAACTGTTGTCATTCACAATGCCTGAACAGACATGGTGCTGTGCACAGTGCTCTTTGCAAAAAGGGAACCAACCTGGTGGCACTAAATAGTGCCCATGCCTCAGAGAGGTCCAAGTATTTGCACTTCCCTAGGATCGGTACTTATTATGTTCCCAGAAAATCAGAGAACCAGTTCTGACATATAACCGCCATCCTCAAAAAGCATGCAAAGTATTCAAAGAACTGCCCAACCTTTTTACCCATGGTTCTTTGCCAAAACTCTTGCCGGAAACCCATTAGGTTCATCAAACTTTTGAAATAACCAAAACCCGAGGTTCTTAAATTCATTTATTAAAAAAAACGACACTCTGTTTGCTTTTAAATTTTGAACAATTTGAAACCTAAGGTTCTTAACAATTCCAAATACCTGCATAACACTGGACATGACGACCAGTGTTGGCTGGGTATTGAACCAAAATCCAGAAGGGGGTCAGTTTTCAGCCCTCTTCTCTCCAAAAGAATTGCCAATTATCAACCCCAGTGATACCCGGGTTGATACCCTCTCAAAAGGACAGATAGGTTGAGAGACCTGGTTCAGTAAGGTCTGGATTCTCTTAAGGTAATTTCAAAACCTAAACGTTGGGTAAGTTATAATACAACCTCCTAGGTCCAGTTCTTACTTAGTTAATAACTTAGTTAGTGTTAGTCGGGTTCAGTTTTAGGGTTTAAGGTGGCTGTTGCACATTGTGTGGTGAGGAGAGAAATAAAAATCCTTTATTTGTTAACAACTTGAATCCTCTTAGGTCCACTTTGTTTTTTTTTGGTCTTTTTTCACATTGTTTGCTTGTTTTTGGTTCAATTTGCATTGTCATGTTGGTGCTCAATGTCTTTGCTTTTGTTTTTCATCACCCTGTCTATTTATTGTCTTTCATATTACAGAGTATGTATTATTGTATTACAATGCCATTAGAGTATTGTATCATTGATTGATCAACGCTTCACTAACATTTAATTTTGAACATATTGTTAAAGTGTTGTAAAAGCACACATACATGGAACAAGAAAATTTGTAATAAGTTGTTGTTCATCATCGCTCTTATTATTTGTCATCATTTTTAGGTCTGAATTTTCTTAAAGTAACTTGATTCTTCTATGTATCACCCTTTCGTTACTTGTCTTCATCACAAACTTGCCCCCTCCATGTAAATGTGTTTTTACAACATTTTAACAATGTAGTCAAGGTACAATGCTAATGAAATGTTGATACAATCATTGATATGTTGTAATGACATTGTAATACAATCATCAATCATCAAAATGTGTTGCAATGTCATCACAACATCATATCCATGATTGTATCAACACTTCATTAGCATTGAACATTGAACACATCATTAAAGTGTTATAAAAACACATTTACATGGAGGGGGCAAGTTTTGTGTGTTTGGAGGGTTGACCCTCCAAGTTAAAGTTGCATGTGTGAACAATGTCACAAAATTGTCATAGTGTCTCATACAACAATTGGGAATGGAAAATGATATAGAAACTAATAATGAGTTTAACAAGCATAACAAGAAAATCTAAGCTTTTGAACTTTAAAGTTCAACAAGATATGGGGGAAATACTTAAATATTTATTACAATTTTATTCCATTTAAAGTATGGAGGAGGTTGGACTTAGGACCTTTCACTTCACATGTCATTCTATAATCAAATCAATTTAATAATTCAACATTAATCACCAAACACATAAGCACATATTGTTCATTTCATTTTTCAAAGTACAACTCTATTTTAGTTTACTTCGCAAAGGACCTATTATATTTTTGATGACTTGATCATGAAGAGCATGTTGAGCATGATGTTAATTTAAGAGCTTTGATTCATGGTTTGAGTACAAGTGGGGATCATGATACAAGTATGGGTTACTCATTCGCTTCCATATCAACTATCATGCATTCTACATGGGTAGTCTAAAATAATGCTTTGAAAATTTACACCAAAATCACCTAAATAATATTCATGTTGCATGAACAGGATGTGATAACAAAAGAAAACATCAAAAGCTAGTTTGGTATGGGGTTGTTGCTTGTAACTCATTATGGTGGTATCACAAGAATGGTTTACCATAACTCATCATGGGAAAGCTCTTCCCATGATGAGTTGTGAGAACAATGTCTCATGCTCACCTTGGACACGAGTTCAATTTGGACAAGCATAAGTGACACCCCCACATGGCTATTAAGTGGTCCTAGATAATTCTTCTATATGAGTTGCAACAAAGGAGGTGCTGACCTTGGACACAATGGTTCACAATAGTGGAACCACATGTGACACACTTTTAACAAGCTTTTCAACTAGTGTTGCTGGTCATTCCCCAACATTACAGAAGAAACTTCTTGCACCTAGGTTTAACTCTTTAACTCCTTGCAACTAAGTTTAAGTAATGAGCATTTGGAGATACTTCGAGGGTATACAATTCCAATAATTGGGTAGCTTCAACTTATATTCTACACACAAAAAAGTGAGGTAAACATTATAAAACCCACAACCCAGGGCAAATATATTACATGACCACATATATATCCTCCAAATATAAACAAATGCCGGGTCTTGAAAAAATGAGCAGTTCTTCCACTTGAATCCAAATACAACTACAAATATATTAACCATCAAACAATATATTGAGTACTAGGTACTAACTATCCAAAGCGATCTACCTACCTACCAGGGTGGATACCAAGTGCCTTACCTACTTATATAGTAACCAATTACATTCCCATTCTACTTATACTCACTTGCAGAAAGCACTGGCAGAACTTTTTCAGTGTATGTAGAGGGTATGTTATCAAGCAGAATCTATCCAGGTGAACGGTTATTGTGGGAACATCATGCGCAAAGGGTGTTACTTGTGTTACCCTACACATAATAACTACTTACATTCCTCATGGACTTACCTATTTTATTTACCAATTTTCATAGTGCGAGGATGGAAGTTTACATGATAAGTGTTACCACAGTGGTAGAACATTGGTAACTCAGTTGTGGTTCAGCTAAAACTGAGTCATACCCCAGTTTCCAACCGAAGATGCCCTGGTGGGTGCTGGGTTGCATAATTCCAACAGTAAGTCACATATCCACACAACAACACTTCAGAAAACCCACCAAGACTTTTTCTTTTTTTTTGGGTCTTTTAGTGTATTCAGACACAACATTACGGGATGAAATTATTTGTCCATTTCCTGCATGGGCATTAGGGCTTTCATGGAATTCACTTAACTCTTCATGGGCTTTATGAAAATCGTAAAGCTTGATTCCAAGTCTTCGCATGGCCACACCACCACATAGCTGTGATATCAATGCATGGTAAACCCCATGGCCTCAAGTTTTTACCTTTCATGTACACACCCCACGTATAAATCCCACACAATGTGTGTAAATTATTATAAAATGGCATCACAAGAGGAAGACTCATGTTATTGCAGCCAGGTAAATTATCATTAAACTGGGAGTGTTTGTTTTGTTTTTATTGCCCTTAAAGCTTAGCTTATGGCCTAACCACAAGGATCCGTCCAAGCAGAAAAGCTAAGTGGGTGAGGGACATCACCACCAAGGGAGGGATGGAGGGCTCTGCAGGGGTGTGGGATTTTATTTGGATTTTGTGTTCTTACCATGCTTTGAAAGAGGTGTAGGTAATGTGGTCAGGCAAGGACCGACATGGAAGATCAAGTACCAGATCCTCTGCTTAGGAAATCCCCGAAAATGTGAGACCAACCCAACCCAAAGCATCCCGACATCATTTTAACGGATTCAGAATATGAATGACCATTCATCCACAAACTATTCATTTCTTTTTATTCCTTTTTTATATCCAGTAGAAAACTTCTCAGAAGTGATTTTTCTTTTGGAGAAATTTCACCACCTGGAAAAAAGGAAAAAGAAAGGCCCTTGCAACAAGTATGAATTAAGGCTTTTATTTATTTGGGGATTTAAAATGGTCTACTATGGCCATATTATGAGGGAAAAAAGATTGAAGTTGCCATATTTAGACAATAGGTTGTAGCATGTCATCAAAACATAGCATGATTCATAAACTTTCTTACTCTCCTCAGATCTTATGTTTAGCCAAATTTGGCTAAATTATGGATGTGGATGATCATGGCCATCTCACCTACCTCACAAATTTGGAAAAAAAAAACATTGCTTTTGAGATCCTCAACCAATACTATGATTGACAAAAAGAAACCATGTACGAACCTGCTTCATTATTCATATGAACAATTCAGATTACGGATGTTTAGTTTTATATTGGTATAGACATGACATTAGTCTTCTGTAACCATGTACTCGGATTTAGTGAATTTCTTTGAGCATCATCATGACTTAATTGACTTCACATTTGTACTGTTGTTTCTATTAAGTTAAATATTTCTTTTACCTTGGGAAAAACTCAACATGCAAATGTCAAAAACAGCTTCAATTTTGGCTTCATCAAGGCTTCAACTTTTAAGGGTTAAGTGTTGCCACTACCTACTATTGTGCAAGTACCCATGTTGGCAAGCAAGAGTCATTGGTTTCAGTTAGGAAGAACTGAATTCCCAATTTTACTTCATGTCTAAAACCAAAACCAAGATACAGTTTTAAAAAGTAAGGTGGACCAGAACCAGTAGTTAACTGGTTTCGACACCATTGGATCTGGTAATTCTTGTCCCAGTTATTAAGAATCCAATCCAAACTAGGACTGATTTTCAGAACTGGAACCCAAATCAGAACCACACAACCTTCTAATTTACAGTTAGAAATGTGGACCACAACCAGAACCAAGACAATTCTGATCTATTTCTCAGAATCAGAGGTTGCCAATGAAAGTAAAGAACCGTGCAACATTGGTCATGAGTCACCACTCACAACCCACATTCTTATATCTAAGGGAAATTATGTTGTAAGGGAGTTTCCCATATGAGTGGGTTCTCCTGAGGGAGGGTCACATGAGGGAGGTAGCCAGAGGGCGTTCCTCATCAATGGAGAACACACAAGTATGGGAACCTCCAAGTTGTAAAAATCTCTTCTTTTTCTTTCCTCCATTCTTTCCTTCTTGTTTTTTTGAATTTTCCTGATCTGTCCCTTTCCTCCTTGTGTTTTTGAATTTTCCTGATCCATCCCATTGAAAAATCTTTCCATGGGAACAAAGGAATGTAGAAATATAGTGTGATCTCCCCCACCGCATAACTCCCTAGGGATCTTCTGCTGGGGGAGATCCCTCAAAATACAAAGAAAAATATAAAGAAGAGGTTCTTCCGTAACTGAGACTTGAGTGTAAGCAAGTTGTTCTTTATCATCATCCACTAGCCTTAAATTCACAATCAGATCCTGATGTCTGTTTTGACAAAGAATACGAGGGCTTTTGTTTGGGCCAAATCCTGTGTGTGTACTCTCGAGAGTATGGTGAAAAACAGTTTTGAGTACTTTTTTAAAGTTAAGCTCTCTGCCCAACAAAGGTTTGCTCAGATTGTGAAAGACCCAGGATAAATGTAGACGAATTGCAAAATGAACCATACCGTACCATACTCAATGCTATTAAGCACCCCAGGTAAATGGTGCCCAATTCACTCACAACTGCCTACTATGGTGGTCAAGGATAGATACATAATAGCAGCACTCTAAAGATGACAAATTACAATGATCATGTACCTATTGAGTGAGCTATTTTGAGAGCTTTTCATGGAGAAAAATTTAGAAATTTTTATTTCAGAGTAATTTTTAAATATATTTTCAATGAAAAAGTTCTCCATTGTTGCACAATCAAAAAATTGATAAAAGAAAAGAAAACATGACCTTCTTTTCATGTGCTTCTTCTCCAACTCATGATCAGACTTCAAAGATACTCACTCTTGACTATTGGCACAATAAGTATCCAAGGCCCACACATGGTTCAGTGTAGCCACCATGTGCGTGGGGACTATGTTGCAATTGTTAAGCCAAATTGATGGCCCATGTCAAGTACCCTTGTGTTTGGGGTTGTATAGTGGGTATTAGAAAGTCATGGATATTGTACAATGAAGGGCTGTGATGCCCTAATGCGGCTGGTATAGTACATGGGTGCCTTGAGGTTGATGGTATGTAAAAGACTTTCTGGAGATTTTATCCAGTCTGGGTACTCATAATCGTGTACTCTCTTGTGCAGATTCATTGCATTTGGATAAAAGTGATTAGTGTTCAAATAAAGCCTAAAGTTTGAATAGAAGGTTCAAAATCCATTCAAAATTAAATATGCATAATTTCACAAAAGCATGTGAAATTGTTCATGCTAATAAGAAACAGTTTTAATGAAGTTACAAGGATTCAAAGGACCTACAAACTTGCATCATGATATTTGCAAAATGGTTTCTCCCCAATATCATAATAGTTGGATATGTGAACCAATTCTTTCCATAGGGTCACAAATTTGTAATTCATAAAGAATTTTTAAATATATGTATTGAAAACATAATCAATTATTAATTGCATGCAAAACCTAACCTAACCTTAAACTCTAACCCTGACCTAAACCCTAATCTCCAGCAGGGCCAAATACTGCTGGTTCTTTCTATGAACCAGAGTTTCTTCTTTTACTGCTGAATTTTCTCCAAATCCCTACCAATAGCAAGGGGTTGCTACCCCTAAGCCTGAAAAGAAGGCAAATAATGTGTTAAACTTGCCCAATTGCAAGTTGGGTAGCTCAAGAAACACAAGGGTAGGCCATCCAAGGATGACATGTCACCATTGGATGGCACTTGTCTTCAAAATGGGTTTGTCAGATTGTTTTATTTTAGGTTTAGGGTTTGCCATTGTGGCTGACTTTAGGGTTTTTATGTCAAAGAGCCTTTGTTCTTTGCTATCTCCACCACCCTTTTCGTCTCATTTTTTATGAGCTTTGACAAGCCATCATCAGAATGATTCAATCCATAATGAAGGGGACTCTAGAGCTTGTAAGTTGTACAAGTGCCATTCCTAAATTGAGAGTCTTGAATGTTTTTGTGAATGTTAAAACTTATAACTTAGTTAATAGTTGCTCAAGTCTTGGAATTGGGAGTCAAAAATTGGACCTTGGAACAAGTTGAGAGGTTGGAGTCGATTGTTGATGGTTGAAAATTGAAATTTTGTTGCAAAAATTTGATGTCTATAAAGGGAGGTCATGATCGGTCATCGATGGCCATGAGGCCCCAATAACATTTTTAAGTTGTTTTTGCCATCAATAAACACTACATTCCAAAGTCTACAATCCTTCCCTTTGCATTCTTTCCAATCTCACTCCTCTCTTTTCTTGTTGCATTTCAATTTGTTGATTTTGTTCTTGTTTTTTCATTTGCAAGGAAGAGGTCACAAGTTTCTTGCACTGCTTGTTTTTTATTGTTGCTTTGCTTGGTATGGTTTTTTGAACTTGGCTACATTTTGAACCAAGCATAGCATAATAAAGGTTTTTTTTTGGGTTTGAATTTGTAAATTAAAGTGGTGTTGAATTTTGTGAATGAATTTCCACAATGCTTTTCCTAATGTATTATGAAGACATTTGGAAAAATTTGAAATGAACATAATGAGTATGCAAATTACTCAAAAGCACATTTAAATATGTGTAATTGTCGCAACACTAGCCTTGGCTCGCGACCAAGGCAAGGGGGTTGCAAGGTTGCGGGCCTATAAGTAGACCCGGGAGTCATATCACATGCTCCCGAGAGTGCAAAGAGTGTGAGGGAGTGAACCCTCACACTCC
>Ga0116227_10003862_pt1 | contig 32909 bp, 32 predicted proteins | sample S1TSphgellanicum_FD_89693 | JGI IMG/M metagenome (GOLD analysis project Ga0116227, IMG submission 89693) | Host-associated microbial communities from peat moss isolated from Minnesota, USA - S1T2_Fb - Sphagnum magellanicum MG | ecosystem: Host-associated > Plants > Peat moss > Unclassified... | reverse complement strand
CTTGCCCGCGTACTCCTCGCGGCTGTAGCCCATCTGCGACGTGCGCGAACGGTGGCCGAACGAACGCAGGTCATTCACGCCATACCAGCGGTGGCTGCGCAATTCTTCAGGGGTCTTTCTCTTGGTCACAGCATTTTCTCCAACAGTATCTTGGCTACCGGGCTCGTTAATCAAACGCGCCGACCGTTCTTTCGGATCAACGCTTCTGTTCCTTCACACGTGACACGATCTGCGTCGGGCTCACGAATTGCAGCGCGATCAACACCCATATCAGGGTGATCGCCATATAGATCATCGCCATCGCATCGATGGATTGCGGCGCGCGCACGCCGGTTGAAAACACCGCGTAGTACAGCGCGACAACCAGCGTCTGCGTACCCGGTCCGGCCGTAAAGAAGGTCAGCTCGAACATGCCGATCGTGCGCACCAGCACCAGCAAACCCGCGGCGAGCATGCCGGGCACCAGCAGCGGCAGCAGCACATAACGGAAATAGCGAAACGTATTGGCGCCGAAGATGCGCGCGGCGGCTTCGAGATTCGGATCGATCTGCTCGATGAACGGCGTCATCACCAGAATCACGAACGGCAGCGCGGGCACGAGGTTCGCGAGAATCACGCCGGGCAGCGTGCCGGCGAGCCCCACCTTGTACATCACGGTGGCCATCGGGATACCGTAGGTGACCGGCGGCACCATCAACGGCAAGAGGAACACCAGTACTGCGAAGCGCTTGCCGGGAAACTGCACGCGAGCGAGCGCGTAGGCTGCCGGCACGCCAAGCAGCACCGATAGGATCACCACCGCACCGACGACTTCAACCGTGACCCACAGCACGCTCGCCAACTGGAAGTCGCTCCATGCCTGCGCGTACCAATGCAGCGTGAAGCCTTGCGGCAACAGCGTGCCGAACCAGCGTGTCGCGACTGAATTGACCGCCACCGTCGCGATCAGCAGCAGGACGTTGACGAGAAAAAACACCATCGCGCCCCACACCAGGACCCTCCAGACGCGCTCGGGCAACGGCGTGCGTTGCTTGACGGCGTTGCCCGGTTGCGCACCCTGGTTGCGTCCCGCTTGGCCCGCGTGGCCCGCGCTTTCCACGCTGCCGGCTTGCTTGCCCTCATCCTCGCCCGCAACGGCTGGCGCCTGCGAGGCGGATGCGGACCACTGAGGCGTGGCGTGACGATCGGTTGTCATCAGCCCTTCCCGCCCGTCACCGGTCCGCTATAGAAGAAGCGGCGCGCCCCCAGCATGCCGGCCACCACCAGCAGTTGCACGAAGCCCATCACCATCGCGATGGCCGAGGCGAGCGCGTAGTCGTAGTTTTCGAACGCGGCTTCGGCGGCGGCAATCGACATCACCCGGGTCGGCCCCGCGGGCGCACCGAGCAGCACCGCCGACGGAAACACCGAAAACGCCTGCACGAACGACAGGCACGCGGCCATCGTCAGACCGGGCACCAGCAGCGGCAGATAGATGCGCCGGAACTGCTGCCAGGGACTCGCGCCGAGCGTGGCAGCGGCGCTGGCGAGCGTCGGATCGATGCCCGTGACGTACGACAGCGTCAGCAGGAACGCAAACGGAAAGCCCGACACGATCAACGAAATCAGGACACCCCAATAATTGTGGGTCAGCCGCACTTCGTCGGTATACAGATGCAGGCCTTGCAGCGCCTGCGGAAACCAGCCGTTCGGTCCGAAGTACGTGAGCATGCCGTCGGCGATCAGCACCGTGCCGAGTGTGACCGGAATCACCAGCAGGGTCGTGACGAGCTTCTGATAAGGCGAATTGCGGCGCAGCGCGAACGCTACGGGAATCGACACGCCGACGTTGAGCAACGTAGCGGGCACCGCGAGCTTCAACGTGACGAGGATGGTCGGCCACATCGACGTGTCGGTGAAGAACGCCACGTAGTTGGCCCACACGCCGCCGCCGTTCATTGGCTGGAACGACAGCACCAGCCCGTAGGCGAACGGATAGATGAACAACGCAACGATAAACAGCAACGCAGGCGCAACCAGCCAGCCCTTGGTATCGCGCGGGGCAAGCGGCGGCAAAAGTGCGGGGGCGTTCATGACGCTTCGCCGTCGTAGACCAGCGTGCGCGCCGGCGGCACGCGCAGCGTGATGTGTTCGCCCTCGGCGAAATCGCCGGCCACGCGCGCCCACAGATCGCCGAACGCCGACTTCACGCGGATCAGCGAGTCGCGGCCGCCGTATTCGACGCTCAGCACGTCTGCGTCGAACGTGTTCTCAACACCGGGCGTGCTGCGCTCCATATCTTCGGGGCGCAGCGCGACACTCACGCGCTTGCTGTTGAAGCCATGCATCGGAGTCCCGAGCAAGCGCACACCGTTGGCGTTCACCGCCACCGCTTCGCCCTGCATCCCTTCGAGCGTAAAGTCGAGCACATTCCGGTAGCCCATGAAGCGCGCGACATGCAGGTTCTTCGGCCGCCCATAGACTTCCTTCGGCGTCGCCACCTGCTGCACGACGCCCTCTTTCATCACGACGATGCGATCGGCCATCGACAGCGCTTCGTCCTGATCGTGCGTGACGTAGATCGTCGCGCGTTCGAGCTGGCTATGGATGCGGCGAATCTCCGCACGCATTTCGATGCGCAACTTCGTATCCAGGTTCGACAGGGGCTCATCCATCAGCACGAGCGGCGGCTCGATCACGATGGCCCGCGCAATCGCCACGCGCTGCTGCTGGCCGCCCGACAACTGCCCCGGCAGCTTGCGTTCATGCCCGACCAGTTGCACAAGCTGCAACGCCTCGCGGGCGCGGCTCACTGCTTCGCTTTTCGCCACGCCGCGCATCTTCAGGCCGAAGCCGACGTTATCGAGCACAGTCATATGAGGAAACAGCGCGTAGTTCTGGAACACCATGCCGAAGCCGCGCTTCTCGGGCGGCAGGACGTCGATGCGCGTGTCGTCGAGCCAGATGCCGCCGGCCGAGAGCGGTTGCAGACCCGCAATGCAATTCAGTGCCGTGGACTTGCCGCAGCCCGACGGGCCCAGCAACGCGATGAACTCGCCGCGCCGGATCTCCAGATCGAGGCCCTGCAGCGCGGCGACGGGATGACCTTCAGCATTCGTGAAACTGCGGCTCACCGAGTCGAGACGCAACTGCTCAAAATGAGGCTTCATGGCGCGTTCCTGTGGACCCCCTCGCGGCTACTGGCTCTTCTGCGCACCGATATCGCGGTCCCACTTCTGGAACGCCGCTACCATCGCCGCGGCATCCAGCGGCAGGACGTGCGGATGCGCAGTCAGCATCTGCGTATATTCCGGGCGGCCGTACTTCTTCAGGACCTCCTGGCTATGCGCCGGCGCCTGCTCGACGCTGACACCCTTGATGGCCGGTCCCGGGTAGAAATAGCCGTCGTCATAGGTCAACGCCTGCTGCGCCGGTTGCAGCATGAAATTCATCAGCTTGTAGAGCACGTCGAGCTTCTCTTTCGGCACGCCCTTCGGGATCACCATATAGTGAGCGTCGTCGACCCACGTCATGTTGTCGAAACCCTGCACGCGGAATTCGGCCGGCACGATGCCGAGCGCACGCGGGTTGATGTCCCAGCCGGTCACCGTGACCGTCATGTCGCGGGTGCCCTCGCCCAGTTCCTTCATCACCGCCGAGGTGCCGCCGGGGTAATACGGCACGCAGTCGTTCAGTTGCTTGAGGAACGCCCAGGTCTTGTCCCAGCCGTGGATCGGATCGCGCGGGTCCTTGTCGCCGAGTACATACGGCAAGCCCATCAGGAACGTGCGTCCCGGACCGGAGTTCGCCGGCCGCGCATAGATGAGCTTGTTAGGATGCGCCTTGCACCATTGCAGCAGTTGATCGGGCGTCTTCGGCGGATCGCCGACCTTCGCCGGGTTGTATTCGAGCAGCGGACCGGCGGGCATGTAGGCCACTTCAAGTCCGTCGCCTTGCGCGAGGTCCTGCATCTTGCGCGGACCGGGCGCGTAGTTGTCGAGTACGCCTGGGAAGGTGGCCGCCTGATCCGGCAACAGCTTGATCCACAGGTTCTGCTGGATGCCGGCGGCGAGCGCGTCGGTGCCGGTCAGCACCAGATCGATATCGGAGCGGCCGGCCGCCTGCATGGCCTTGAGCTTGCCCGGCAACTGCGGCGCGGGCGCGTTCGTATAGGTGATGTTCGCTACCAGATTCGGATATTTGGCCTTGAACGCCTCGAAGCCCTTTTGCGTCAACTGAAGATCGCCCGCTACGTCGACGATATTGAGCGTGACCGGATCCGCCCAGGCCGGCGCCGCGAAGGTCGCACCGAACGCTGCCCCCACCGCCACCCATAAGCCCGCTAACCTGACCGACAAGCTGCCAGAAAAAGTCATTACGTCTCCTCGCTTCTTGGTATGGAAGTCCGCCAGTCGAATCGCGGTGCGGGCGGTGTGCGTCTCTCAATGCAACATAGCGAAGGCCCACTGTTGATGTCAAGCCAATTCACGGTTTGAGCCGTGCGGGAGCAGCGACTTCAGATGGCGAGGAAAGCCTTTTTATACAAAGCCTTGATGGAGATTCTCGAGCGCGGTGACGGGAACGTGGCGAGCGGATTTGATGGCCACTTGTTTGGCAACCGCAAGCACTAATGAGTAACTACAGGCATCCATGGGCACCTTAGCCGCCCTTTACGCCCTGCGTATTCACATACAACGAATACAGCCCGTGGCTCGCCGCCATGAACAGACGATTGCGATGCAAGCCGCCGAAACACACGTTCGCGCAACGCTCCGGCAACGCAATATGACCGATGGCCTCGCCTTGCGGCGTGAAGACGCGCACGCCGTCGAGTTCCTCGGTGCCCATGCCCCAGCCGCACCAGAGGTTGCCGTGGATGTCGACCCGGAAGCCGTCCGGCGTACCGGGCCCAGCGTCGATCAGTACGCGGTTGTTCGAGAGCGCAGTGCCGGTGACGTCGAACGCGCGGATCTTGCGCGGCTCGCCGCGCGATTCGACTACGTACAGGATCGATTCGTCCGGCGAGAAGGCGAGGCCGTTCGGTCCGAGCACGTCGTCGATCACGACCGTCACCTCGCCGCTCTGCCCGTCCACCCGATACACGCAAGCCGGCAACTCCGATTGCTGCTGCTCGCCTTCGTAGAAGCTGTCGATGCCGAAGGTCGGATCGCTGAACCAGATCGAGCCGTCCGACTTCACGATCACGTCGTTGGGCGAATTGAGGCGCTTGCCGCGATAACGGTCGGCCAGCACGGTGATCGACCCGTCGTATTCGGTGCGCGTGACGCGACGCGTCAGATGCTCGCAACTGACGAGCCGTCCTTCGCGATCGCGCGTGTGGCCATTGGCGTGGTTCGAAGGCTGGCGAAACGGCGTCACGGCGCCGCTCTGCTCATCCCATCGCAGGACGCGGTTGTTCGGGATGTCGCTCCACAGCAGATAGCGGCCATCGCCGAACCACACCGGACCCTCCGACCAGCGCGCCCCCTGATACAGACATTCGACCGAAGCCGAGGCCAGCCGCAAGTCCTTGAAACGCGGATCGAGAATGCGGATCGCGGGATCGGGATAGCGTCGGTTCGTTTCGGTCATGCCATGTCCTAGGGGTTGCCTGCGCGTGATCGGATTGGGGTGTTACTCCTGCACCAGTTTACCGTCGCGCAAACGCCAGAGGTGAAGCGGATTGCCGTCGTGCAGCGCTTCGGGCAGCAACTCGGCCGGCAGATCCTGATAGCAGACCGGGCGCAAGAAGCGTTCGATCGCGGTGGCGCCCACCGAGGTGGCGCGTCCGTCCGAGGTGGCCGGGAACGGGCCGCCGTGCACCATCGCATACGACACTTCGACGCCGGTCGGAAAACCGTTGGCGAGAATCCGGCCTACCTTGCGCTCGAGTGTGGGCAGAAGTTGCCGCGCCAGCGCGTAGTCGTCCGCTTCGAGTTGCAGGGTCGCGGTCAGTTGGCCTTCGAGATGTTCCGCCACCTTGAGCATTTCGCCGATGTCGGCGCAGGTGACGATCAGCGAGGTCGGCCCGAAGATTTCGTCTTCAAGCTGCGCCGAGGCCAGGAATTGCGCCGCGGTGGTTTCGAACAGCACCGGCAACGCAGCGCAGGTCGCTTCCGTGGATGCACCTTGCGCCACGCTTTGCACGCCATTGCTCGAGGCGCGTTGCGCGACGCCGTCACGGTAGGCCGTCGCGATGCCTGCCGTCAGCATCGTCTGCGCGCCCTTGCCGGCGAGCGCCTTCGCGGCCGCGTCGATGAAGCCGCGCGTATGCGGGCCCTCGAGCACCAGCACGAGACCCGGATTCGTACAGAACTGGCCGACGCCGAGCGTGACCGAGTCGACGAAGCCGTTCGCCAGCGCTTCACCGCGTTTGGCCAACGCGCCGGGGAACACGAAGAACGGATTGACGCTGCTCATTTCGGCGAACACGGGAATCGGTTCACGGCGCTTCGAGGCGATCTCGACCAGCGCGAGACCACCGCGACGCGAGCCGGTGAAGCCCACCGACTTGATGGCCGGATGCTTGACCAGCGCCTCGCCGATTTCGTTACCCGCACCGATCACGAGCGAGAACACGCCTTCGGGTAGGCCGCTCTCGGCGACCGCCTTCTGGATCGCCCGGCCCACCAGTTCGGAGGTGCCGAGATGTGCCGGATGCGCCTTGACGACCACCGGGCAGCCCGCCGCCAACGCAGAGGCCGTATCGCCACCCGCGACGGAAAACGCCAGCGGGAAATTGCTCGCGCCGAATACCGCGACCGGCCCGACCGGAATCTTCTGCAGACGCAGATCCGAACGCGGCAGCGGCTTGCGCTCCGGCAGTGCGGAGTCGAGCGTGGCGGTCAGCCAGCGGCCTTCGCGCACCAGCGACGCAAACAGCTTGAGCTGGCCGACCGTGCGGCCGCGCTCGCCTTCGAGGCGTGCCTTCGGCAACGCCGATTCGACGTGCGCGCGCTCGATCAGCGTGTCGCCCAATGCGAGGATGTTCTCGGCAATCGCTTCGAGAAAACGCGCGCGCGTCTCGAGCGAGGCGAGGCGGTACGGGTCGAAGGCCTGTGCCGCGAGTTCGCAGGCGCGCTCGACGTCCGCCGCGCCGCCGGCGCCGAACGCGGGTTCGATTTCCGCGTTACGTGCCGGGTCGAACGCGCGCAAGGTACCCTGGGTGCCGCGCACGGCGGAAGCGCCCAGCAACATGTCTCCGGTAATCTGCATCGTGTATTCCTTTTATCCTTGGGATGTTTAGCGCGCCGTAGAGGCTTGCGCAAACTGGCGTTCGAACGCGAGCAGCGCCTGCGCCGCCTGCTCGATGCTCGCGTGATGCTCCTGCGGGCTCGAACTCAGCAACGGCAGCATCGGACCCATGTCGGCAATCTTCGAGTACGTGACGGCGTCGTGCAGCACGCGAATCAGCGAAATGTCGTCGCGCAAGGTTTCGAGCGGCATGAACGCGTCGTAAATGCGCTGCGCGTCTTCCATCCTGCCGGCCTTGGCCGCGTGCAACAGCGCCGTCACCGCGTGCGAGGCAATGCAGCCCGAGCCGGTCGTCCAGGCCGCGAGGCCAAAATCGCGCACGTGTACCAGCGCCGGGCGCTCGCCCATGCCGGACACCACCTTCGCAGCCGGCACGCTCTCCAGCAGGCGGCGCAGGTACGCGTCGTCAGCGGGGTTCTCGCGCACGATAGCGTATTTCACCGCAATCAGTGTGCCGTTGTTGACCAGACGGGCCAGCGTGTCGACGTCCACGTAGTTTTCGCTCTTGATGTAGAGCGTGAGCGGGATACCCGCTGTGTCGACGATGCGGGTCAGGCCGGTTTCCACACCTTCGGAAGTGGTAAAGCCCGCGAGCGGCAGCACCATGGCCGTACGGTAGGACGTCTGCGCAAGGATGCGCGCCTGATCGAGCATCTTGCCGTAGTCCGCGCCGATGGCCGGAATCACCCGCGTGTCCGGGCCGGCGCTGTCCGCGAGCAGATCGAGCAGCTCGCGGTATTCGCTGACGGCGACGTGGTACAGATTGGCATTGCCGCCATACAGCAACGTACGCACGCCGCCCGCCTCGATGTGCTGGATCAGCTTGCGGTTTTCGGCGGCGTCGAGCGAGTAATCGGCGCGGCGGGCCAGCGGCGGCACGGCCATGACAGTGGCGGCGAACTCGCTATCGAGGATGGGAGAAGTTTTCATGGCACCTCAAGACAGTATCGAAGAATTGATGCCAAGGTAGCACCCCGCTCGCAATGTTGTCAAACAACATTTGAAATGCATCAGGATCAGGGCTTCCACGGACAGTTGTCCGTTAGGTAAAAGAAATCTTTTAGCTCCTTACGTCTTGGGCGTTCCAGGGTACATTCATGCGGCTTTTCCGGCTCCGTCAGACCGGAAAATCTGGTATGACAACATGCGCCTCTCACCATGTGCGGCTGAACGCGGGTCACCCAGCAGCGTGGGCGCGATATCCGATGATAAGGACAGCCCGTCGTCAACGCGCGACAAATAAAATCGGCCAGGTAAAACATCCCGAATTAATTATTAACGGTCAATTTGACCGTATGAAGCGACGCCTATTTCGTCAAACCCCGTTTCTATTGGGATCACACAGACGGTTCAGGAAACGATTTGAACCGGCTTGTTCAATCGAGCCAAAGACATTCAAGGACAATGGTTAAAAAACACGCGGACTTTATTGCAGGCAGTCGTTCTTTGAAACTATCATGCGGATCGGTGCAGATAGCCGTCGCCCGAATTGTTAAATCGGGTGGAAATCGTTTTCAGCAGGGTTGATTTGACAATTGCCAGGCGGCGCACGCAACACAGCGTAAGGTCTTACAACTGGCAGCCGGTCTGGGCAAATTTTCGCCAGGCGGGGATATTTTTGATTTCTATAGACTGAGCTGCAAGAATCCGGGTACCCGGATTAGAAGCGCCTGACTTTGCGGTTTGAACCGTTCAGGAATAAACGGTGATAAATTGCTGCCCAATATCATGCCGGTCGCGAGTTCGCGCCGACGAAACCCGCGGCTGGGCTGCTGCGATTGAGAGAACGAAAGTGTCGCTACATTTTATCGAGCAAATGTCGCCACTCGTGGACGCCCCAGACGAAGCGACGTGGTTCAACGCGCTCACCACAATCGCCGGCACGTGGGGATTCGACCGGGTTCTTATCGCCATGCTGCCGCGCCCCGGTATGCGCCTGGAAGATGCTTACGTTCGCAGCACGTATTCGCAAACCTGGCGCCGCAGTTATGAAGAGCAGGGGTTCATGCACATCGACCCCATCGTCACGCATTGCCTGAGCCGCTCGGCGCCGCTGATCTGGTCGCCGGAACTGTTCGCCACGCGCCAGCAGCGGGCGCTCTACGAGCTTGCCTGCACGCACGGACTGCGCTCGGGCCTGTCCTTGCCGATCCATGGCCCGAATCAGGAAGCCGGCATGCTGTGCTTCGCCAATAACTTCAACACGACCGACTCGTTCTGGACGCACATTGACGGCGTGCTGCCCAATCTCGTCCTGCTGCGCGATGTGGTGATCGACACCAGTCGCCGCCATCTCCACTCGCATGCGCAAACCGTCCTGCCGCAACTGACGCCGCGCGAGCGGGAATGCCTGAACTGGACCGCGCGCGGTAAATCCACCTGGGAGATTTCACATATTCTCAGTTGCTCGGAAGCCGCAGTGAACTTCCACGTGAAGAATATCAGGGCGAAATTCGGGGTGAACTCACGGCGCGCGGCAGCCGTGATTGCCGCGCAACTCGGACTTATTGACCCGGGTTAAGCAGGGCAGCAGCGTCGCGGCTATAAATCACCCGCTCGGCACGCCCTAAATCGCCGTCAGAAACCGTCTTCAGGAAGTACAGCCCCAGCAGGATTGAAACCGGCGGCGGAATTTCTGCGCCCGATTCGAACCGGCTGCCACGCGATTGCGTCACGCCAAAGCGTGCCCAGAAACGCCGCTGGCTTTCCTTTTTCATTTTGCGGTAAGCAATGATCAGGTGGCGATCAACCGTGGTGGAGGTTTCTTCGGGAGTATCGACCGCACGGTTTTGAATCGTGACGGGGGCTTTCCAATGATTTTCTAGTAATTCCATGGCGAGTTTCTCAGGTGGATTGGCCGTTATTTGTATGAATTTTGCTGGACCCTGAAAGACCACACACCTATCCAGGTAGGTAGGTGCAAAACCGACCCAACGCGCATAGCGATTTTCGCGCGTTTTTTATTGCCCGAAATATGTTCGGCAGAGGCGAAAAGAGTTCGGGACCACCGCACGGCGGTCCCTTGAAAGGCGATTAATGCGCTGCTGGAGCGCCGCTATTGCTGTCGCTGCTGCGTTTAAAGGTGATATGCGCGATCCGGCGCACCACGAAAGCCGCCACCAGCGCGGCGATGCCGGTAAGCACCACGCCAATGTGGATGGACTGAACCAGCACGCGGCGCGCCGCTTCCACGAGTGCAGGGCCGGCCAGCCCCGCGTGCGCCAGTTCGGCCAGCAAGCCGTCGCGCAGGCTCGGGTCGATCAGGATGCGCGGATCCGACAGTTTGGGCAGCCACGCGGAGGCGACCGGCTCGCCCAGCACCTGCAACGACTCCGCGACGCCCGCCTCGTAGCGGCGGTTGATGATCGTGGCGACGATGCTGGTGCCCAGCATGCCGCCCACCATCCGCGTGGACTGCAACAGCGCGGTGGTGATGCCGAAGCGCTCGCGGCCCGCGATTTCCTGGCCGAAGACGTTCAGGTTGTTGAGAATGAAGCCGAGCCCGATGCCGACCGCGCCCATCGCCAGTTCGAGGTAAAGATGCGGCGTGGCCGGCGTCGCCAGCGCAATGCCGACTGAGGCGATCACCAGCAGCATGAAGCCGATCGACAGGATCAGCGTTGGCTTCGGCATGTGAATCACGATGCGCGTGTTGATCACGCTGCCGAGGGCGATGCAGGCCGCGATCGGCGTGGCGAGCAGACCCGCCTGCTGCGGGGTCAGGCCGAAGCCGCCCTGCAACAGCAGCGGCGCGAAAAAAATCAGCGAAAACATCACGAAGCCTGACAACAGCGACAGCGTGAACAGCGTGACGAGTTGCGGGTCCCTGAACAGATCGAGCGGAATGATGGGGTGCGTTGCGCGGTGCTCGCAGATCAACAGCGCCGCGGCGCCGAGCACGACCAGCGCCGCCAGCACCAGGTTGCCGGTGGTGAGGCCCGACTTCGGCACCGCTTCGATAAACGTCTGCAAGCCGCCGAGCACCAGCGCCACCAGCACCGCCCCGCTCCAGTCGATGCGGACCTGGCCGCTCACCGCACGCCGGTAGTTGGGCAAATGCGCCCAGATGAAATACAGCGCCAGCACGCCCACCGGCAGATTGACGAGGAACGTGGAGCGCCAGCCGAACTGCTGGCTCAGCCAGCCGCCGAGCGACGGCCCCGCCGCCGTGCCGATGCCGTAAGCCGCCGCCATGATCACCTGCCAGCGCACGCGGGCGCGGGCGTCGGGAAACAGATCGGGGATCGAGGCGAAAGCGGTGCCCACCATCATCCCGCCGCCGACGCCTTGCAGGCCGCGCGCCACCACCAGGAACGGCATGCTGGGGGCCACGCCGCACAGCACCGAGGCCACCGTGAAGACGATCACCGCGGCAATGACGAAACGCTTGCGGCCGAAATAGTCGCCCAGCCGCCCGAACACCGGCACCGTCACCACCGAGGCCAGCAGGTAAGCGCTCGCGATCCACGCGTAGTACTCGAAGCCGCGCAATTCGGACACGATCGACGGCAAGGCGGTGCTGACCACGGTCTGATCGAGCGCGACCAGCATGTTGACGAGGGCGATGCCGAGCATCGCCAGCAGCGCATCACGGAAAGGCAGGGGGCGAGGAGCATTCACTTCGGGACAACGCGGCGTAACGCGTAAAAGAGGGCGTGAAAAAGCCAGACACGAGGTCGGACCGATTAAAAAAAACGGGCCGCGTTCGACGCGGCCCGGGATGACGGGAGTCCGTCAGGAACCGAACATCCGCTCGAGTGCGTTTTCGAGGTGCACCCGCATCGCCTGGCCGGCCGCGGGACCATCCTTGCGGCGGATCGCTTCGAGGACGGCCAGATGCTCGGCCTGCACGAGCCGCTGCCGCTCGACCGTCTTCACCAGCGACAGGTTGCGCGACAGGTTCATGCTGAACACGATCTGCTCTTCGATGAAGGACATCACGGTGATGAAAAACGGATTCTTCGACGCCCGCGCGACGGCCAGATGAAACGAGAAGTCGTCCTTTGCGCCGATACCCTGGGTTTCGACGATGCGCTCCAGTTCGTCCCACGCGTGCTGGATCGCGGCGAGGTCTTCCGCCTCGGCTTTTTCCGCCGCGAGTTCGGCCGCACCGGCTTCGGTGACGATACGGAATTCGTAGCAGCGGCGAATATCGGAGAGCGTCTCGAGCGGCGCGAAGCGGCGCACGTCCGGATCGGGCCGGCGCGCCACCGTGGTGCCCGAACCGTGCCGCGTGACGATGATGCCGTCGGCACGCAGCCGGGCCAGCGCTTCGCGCACGGTGGGCCGCGAGGTTTCGAAAGTTTCGGCGAGCGCGTGCTCAGTGGGCAGGCGCTCACCTTCCTTGTACTCGCCTTCGAGTATGCGGTTCAGGATGTCGCTATAGATCTTGTCGGGCAAGCCCGTCGATTTGCGCTCGTTCATCATCGATGAAGGGTTAGCTTGTCAGAATAGACCACGATTGTAAGGCAAACAGCGTGTGTTGCCCGCTTAAAGATGAGTCAAACGACCCCAACGCCGCCCGCAAAAGCCGACTGGGCGGCGCGGCGACTATATGACCCTACGAGCGGAAATTTGACAAGTGTTTGATTTACATCCTGACAAAACTGCACATTCTTCAGCGATCATTGAAGCTGGAATCGGTCATCAGGCGCCTTCGCACAGCCGACATCAGGCGCAGCCGGTCTCGAACCTTTCCGACGTGGAGTCCAACATGTACAAACGCATCCTCGTAGCGGTCGACGGCAGCAATACCTCCCGCCGTGCCTTTGAATCCGCCCTGAACCTGGCCAGTTCGATGGGCGCGGTGCTGCAGCCTTTCTATGTGGTGGAAAACACCCCGATGTACTTCGAAGCGCCCGGCTACGACCCGTCCATCCTGCGCAACCGGATGATCGAGCAGGGCAAGGAACTCGGCGCCGAGTTCACCCAGGCCATGCGCGAGCGCGGCGTCAGCGGTGAAGTGGCGGTCGGCGAGGCGTCCTCGCTCGACGACGTCTCCACCGTCGTGCTGAAGGGCGCGGCCGCATTCAACGCCGACCTGCTCGTGATGGGTACGCACGGACGCCGCGGTGTCCAGCGGCTGTTCCTCGGCAGCGTCGCGGAGCGCTGCGTGCGGCAAGCGGCCTTGCCCGTGCTGCTGGTTCCATCGGCGGCGAGCCAGGAGCCAGGCGCGCAGGCAGACGCCTCTGCTTGAGCGTGCTGGGACACGGGCCGGCCGGGCGGGCGCCATGGCGTCACGCGCTGGCCCGGCGTTCCTGGGGCGCGATGCAACCTGACAACCGTGTGATCCCGCTCAAACGGAAGAAGCGCGGGCGCGCGTCATTTTGTCGCTAAACAGCGTTTAACCATGGTGGGACAATGGGTATGTTCTCCTTACAAATGGTCGTACACCATGCTTACGCCCACCCCCGTTGTCCGCCCTTCTGCCCGCCGTGCGCCTGTGCGCCCGGCCGCCCGCAGCAGCGCGCGCTGTTCGAGTTGCGCGATGCGGCAACTGTGCATGCCGCAAGGTCTCTCGCCCGATGAACTGCCGAAGCTCGAAGCGCTGATCTGCAGCGCGCGCCCGGTACGGCGCGGCGAGGCGCTCTACCGTTCCGGGGACGCCTTCGACAATCTGTATGCGGTGCGCTCCGGCTCGCTCAAGACCACCATGGCGCACCGCGACGGCCGCGAACAGGTGACCGGCTTGCGCCTCGCGGGCGAGGCGCTCGGCCTCGACGGCATCAGCGACGACAAGCACGCGTGCAGCGCGACCGCGCTCGAGGACAGCACCGTCTGCATCGTTCCGTACATCGCGCTCAAGCGTCTGTGCCGCGAAGTCGGCTCCATGCAGGAGCGCCTGCATAAGCTGATGGGCGAGCAGATCGTCCGCGAGGCCGCGCAAATGATGGTGCTCGGCTCGCTCTCCGCGGACGAACGGGTCGCCGCGTTCCTGCTCGACGTGTCGGAGCGCAACGCGCAACGCGGCTATTCGTCGGCGGAATTCAATCTGCGCATGACGCGCGAAGACATGGGCAGCTACCTGGGCACGACGCTCGAAACGGTCAGCCGCACCCTGTCAAGATTTCAAAAGCGCGGCCTGATCGACACGCAAGGCAAGTTCATCCGCATCGTCGATCTCGAAGGTCTGCGGGCGGTGTAGCCGCCCGTCGCTGCGGGCCTATCGGACGGCGCGGCCAGGGCGGCCGCGGCCTCCTCGCGTGCGCCTCCTTGGCACGTCTCCTGCGACTCAGGTACAGTCTTCAAACTGTCCCCCTCCAGGAGGCCCGGCGATATGAATCGCGACCCCGCCCCGCATCATCCGCTGGTCCAGCGCCTGATCGACGCGCGTCACATTACCGACGCCCTCTTCTCCATCGTCAAACCCGAATACCTGTACGAACGGCCGATCCGCGAGCGTCACCGGATCGTGTTCTATATCGGGCATCTCGAAGCGTTCGACCGCAATCTGTTCGACGAGCGCCTGTGCTCGCTGCCCGCCTTCGATGTATCGCTCGATGCGCTGTTCGCGTTCGGTATCGACCCCGTCGACGGTGGACTGCCGACCGATGTGCCGGGCGACTGGCCGTCGCTGGAAGCCGTGCGCGCGTACGGCGAGCAAGCGCGTGCGCGGATCGACCACGAGCTGGCGGCCTTGAACGTCGACGGCCAGCCTCAAGGAAACGGCGCGCAGACCGGCTCGGCCGAGCAGTTGCTGAACGTCGCCATCGAGCATCGCCTGATGCACGCCGAGACCCTCGCTTACATGCTGCATCAGTTGCCGCTGGCGCAGAAGATTGCCGAGCGCAGCGAAGGCGAAGGGCAACGCCCCGGCTACGTCCCTCCCGCGCGGCATGCCGGTCGCACCGGCGAAGTGGATCACGCGCCGATGGTCAGCGTGCCGGCAGGCTCGACGCTGCTCGGCATGACGCGCGAAAGCGGCCGCTTCGGTTGGGATAACGAGTTCGGCGAATTGCGCGTCGACGTGCCCGCCTTCGAGATCGACCGTTACATGGTGACGAACGGCGCGTACCTCGAATTCGTCATGGCCGGCGGATATCGCCAGAGCACCTGGTGGAAAGACAAGGACTGGCTCTGGAAGGAAAGCGAGGCAATCACTCACCCGGCGGGCTGGTCGCAACGTGCCGGCGACGGCGAGTGGCTGCTGCGCACCATGTTCGAAGAGCGCCCCTTGCCGCTCGATTGGCCGGTCTATGTCAGTCATGCCGAAGCGAGCGCCTACGCCCGCTGGGCCGGCAAAGCGCTGCCCAGCGAAGCGCAATGGCAACGCGCGGCCCACGGCGCGCCTCATGCGGCGTCGGGCAACTTCGATTTCCGTCACTGGGATCCGCAGGCCGTCGACGCCTATCCCGACAACATCAGCGCGTTTGGCGTGGAAGGCCAGTTCGGCAACGGCTGGGAATGGACGTCCACGCTATTCGACGCGTTGCCCGGATTCGAAGCGTTTCCGTTTTATCTGGGTTACTCCGCGAACTTCTTCGACGGGCAGCATTACGTGCTGAAGGGCGGCTCGGCGCGGACCGCGCAATGCATGTTGCGGCCCGCGTTTCGCAACTGGTTTCAGGCGCATTATCAGTATGTGTATGCGGGGTTTCGGTGTGTGCGGGCGTGACCATTCAAACAATCAAGAGGCGTGACTCGGCGAGCGCGGCGAGCAACTGATTCTTGACGATCGCGGTGGCCAGCGGCTGCCGCCCGAACTCATACCAGCCGATATGCCGGCGCCACACCGTGCCTGGAATCGGCCTGACCGACAGCAGCGGGTCCTCGTCCCACGCAGCATGCCGCAGACGCGGCACGATCGACACGCCGATGTTCTGCCGCACCAGATCGGCAATCGCGGCGATGGAATTCATTTCCAGAATCGGGTTGACCTCGACGCGCAGTCGCCGCAGGAGACTCGTGACATGCGTGCCGGTCAGCGACGAGGTCTCGAAACCGATAAACGGAAAACGCTTTAACAGCAAGCTCACCGACGCGTCGGCAGGCGCCGTCGCAGGATTGACCAGCAGCACCAGTGGCTCGTCGTAAAGACGCTCCCACGACTCGGGCAGTGTGGTCGCCCGGGGCTCGCTGACGATCACCGCCGCATCGATCTCCCCGGCACGAACCTGGCGCGCCAACTGGGCGCTGTCTCCGTGCGCGAGGCGTACCTTCAAGCGGGGATACGATACCTTCAGCCGGATCACGTTGGCCGCCAGAAAGCCCATCGACGACACCGTCGAGCCGATCGTGATCGAGCCTTCCACGCTCAGTTCGTCGGCCACGCCGCGCAGCAGCGAATCGTACGCGGCCACCACAGCGCGCGCCTGTTCGATGATCGAGCGGCCGGCGTCGTTCAACTGGATGCTGCGCCCGCTGCGGTCGAACAACTGGCGCTCGCACACGCGCTCCAGCGTGCGCATCTGCGCGCCGACCGCCGCGTGCGTGAGCGCCATGCGATCGGCGGCGGCCGCCATCGTGCCGTGTTTCTCGATGGCGAGAAACGTGCGCAGCATTCGAATTTCACTCATGCCGAACTCTCCTCAAAGGCTTCCGGGACGTGCGTCAATCGCATGAATTTGCCCCGCTTTCATGCGATTCATGATCGCACGAAACAAAAATTTTTCTTTCCTTTCGATAAAGAAAATAACGCTTTTTATTTTATTTGTGGCTCGCGAAAATCGATTTGTCACAAATCGAGCCGATCACATCAGAGCGAGGCCGCGGGGCCGGCCTGGTGTCCGCGGCGGCAGCCAAGGGTCAGGAGTCCCACCATGTCGCAAATCCAGCAGTTTCCTTTCATCAGCGTGTCCGGCAAGCCGTACGAACGCGGCCTGCAATACGGCCGCGCGGCCGCCGAGCGTGTGCGCCTGAGCGCATCCCGCTACGGCCAGACACTGCGCAATCTCGGCTATAGCCAGGCATCGCAGACGGCGCTGATTCGCTCCCTCGAACAGGTGATCGGTGAATTCCAGCCAGCGTATCTGGACGAGATGCGCGGCATCGCCGAAGGCGCGGACGTGCCGTTCGAAGACATCGTGATGATCAACGCCCGCACCGAAGTGCTGGCCAAGGCGCGTGCCGAAATGGCGCTGCAAGCCGACGACGAAGACGGTTGCACCGGCGTGCTGGTACTGCCGTCGCGCACGTCGAACGGGCAGTTGATCCACGCGCAGAACTGGGACTGGAAGGCCGATTGTGTCGACACCGGCATTGTCTTGCGCGTGCGCAACGACGAAGGCCCCGACTTCCTGACCTTCGTCGAAGCGGGCGGCCTCGCGCGCAGCGGCCTGAATTCGGCGGGTGTGTCGATCACCGCAAACTATCTGGAGTCCGAGCGCGACTTCATGCAGATGGGCGTGCCGTTGTCACTGCTGCGCCGGCGCGTGCTGGAAGAACCGGTATTCTCGAACGCGTTGCGGGTGATCGCCACAACGCCGAAATCCTGCTCGAACAACATCATGCTCGGTATGGCCGAGGGCTTCGGCATCGACTTCGAATGCGCGCCGAACGAAGCGTTTCCGATCTATCCGGGCGACGACCAACTGATCGTGCACGCGAACCACTGGATCAGCCCGGTGGCCCGCACCAAGCTGATCGACACGGGTTGCGAGAGCTCGCCGGACAGCTATTACCGCGACTGGCGCGTGCGCCAGTTGTTGAATGCCGCGCCGAAGGTGGATCGCGACGCCGTCAAGGCCGCGTTGTTCGATGCCTTCGGCACGCCGTATTCGGTTTGCCGTCCGCCGCGTCCGGGCACGCGCCACACCATGACCGCGACCGTCGCGATGATCGTCATGCAGCCGGCCGCGGGTGAAATGGATGTCGCGCCGATGCCCGCGCTCAACCGCGTTTTCACGCGCTACAGCCTGCACCACGAACCGCTCGCCGAAGCTGCGTAAGCGGCACTTGCACACGTTGCCCTCGCGCATCGCAGGGCATCGACGACACGTTTGAGACTCGCCAGAAAGGAATGACAGATGTCCGAAGCCGACAAGCCTTCCAATCCCGCTCAGGAGAAAGCGCAAGCGCTATACGACCTGGGCTCGACCACGGTGTACGCCAGTACCCACGATCCGCGCTTTCCGTATGCGCTGTACGTGCCGCCCGAGGTGCTCACACCCGGCAACGACGTGGAACTGGTCGTCGTGATGCACGGCACCGGTCGTCAGTTCACGCAGTACCGCGATGCGTTCGCCCCGTTCGGCCGCTGGAACCGCTGCATCGTGCTGTGTCCGCTGTTTCCGGTGGGCGTGCGCGGCGATGGCGATCGTAACGGCTTCAAGCGCCTGATCGAAGGCGATATCCGGTACGACAAGGTATTGCTCGACATGGTCGACGAAGTGGCCGGGCGTTATGGCAAACGCTTCGACAAGTTTGCACTGTTCGGTTATTCGGGCGGGGGGCAGTACGTGAACCGCTTTGCGTACGCGCATCCTGAGCGGCTATGGGCCGCGTCGATTGGTGCGCCTGGCAACGTCACCGTGCTCGATCACAAGAAGGGCTGGTGGCTGGGTCTGGGCGGTTTCGAGCGCCATTTCGGCAAGCCTTTCGATCTGGCCGCGTTGCAGCGTGTACCGGTGCAAATGATCGTGGGCCGCGCGGATCTCGAGACCTGGGAGATCACCGTGCCCGAGGACAGCCCGATGTACCTGCCGGGCATCAACGATGCCGGTGCGACGCGCCCGGAACGGCTGCGCACGCTGAAGGCCTCGTTCGAAGCCGCGGGTATCCGCGTGCGTTTCGATGAGCTCGCCAATATTGCCCACAACGGCATGCAGGTCGTCGAGGTGGTTCAGGATTTCCTTGTGCAGGCGTTGCGCACGTTGCGAGCCGGAGGATAAGCCCATGCCCACCCAACGCGATCCGGGGAATATCTGGAAAACCATCGTCTCGACCGTGATAGGCGGCACGTTCGAGTGGTTCGACTTCATGGTGTACTCGTATTTCTCGAGCACGATTGCGCGGGTGTTTTTTCCTACCGTCGATCGCGGCGGGGCGTTGCTGCTGACGTTCGCGACCTTCGCGGTCGGCTTCCTGGTCCGTCCGATCGGCGGAGTGGTGATGGGCCTGGCCGCGGACCGGGTCGGACGGGTGAAGGTGCTGTCGTGGATCATGGTGCTGATGTCGGTGGGCTCGCTGGTCCTCGGGCTGACCCCCGGCTTCGCGACACTTGGGCTCGTCGCGCCGCTGCTGGTGGTGATCGGCCGCCTGGTGCAAGGCTTCGCGGTGGGCGCGCAATTCGCGCTGTCGTCGGTGACGATCTACGAGGTCGCGCCGCCCAACCGGAAGATGTTTTACGGCAGCTTCAATATGCTGTCGATCGGGGTCGCGGCGATGTTGTCGTCGGGGTGCAGCTATCTGCTGTCGCGTCATCTGTCGCACGCGGACCTGTCGGCCTGGGGATGGCGCGTGCCGTTCCTGATCGGCGCGCTGGTCGGGCCGCTCGGCTTCTACATCCGCCATCATGTCGACGAATCGGAAGAATTCAACCGGATGCAGGCACGCCCCGCGGCACGGGCGCCCATGCGCGAGCGGCTACGCGATTTCGTCCGCGAGAACGGCGACGCCGTAGTGTGCGCGATGGGCGTGATGATCGCCGGTACGTCGCTGAATTATGTGTGGAATGCGTATCTGCCAACTTATGCGCAGGTTCAGTTGCATCTGTCGCTTAGCTCGTCGCTTCAAGGAATATTCGTTACGAGCATCGTGATGTGCGTTCTGTCACCGGTGTTCGGCATGCTGGCAGACCGTGTCGGCGCGTACCGGCTGTTCTTCTTCTTTATTGCGGGCTGGCTGATCTGCGTCTTTCCGTTGTTCTCGTATTTGCTGGCCGCCCCCACCGAGAACCGTCTGATGATCGTACGGGTTGTCGGCATACTCTTCCTCACGCTGCAAGGTGCCGCGCATCCAGGGATGCTGGTCAAGATCTTCACCGTGCAGGGACGCTCCACGGGCGTGGCGATTTCGTATAACACCTCGGTCATGCTGTTCGGCGGGCTGGCGCCGTTCTATCTCTCGCTGGTGGCGCACTTCACGGACGCGCGCTTCATTCCGCCGAGCTACCTGTTCGGTACCGGGCTGCTGGCGATCCTGCTGGTGCTCGTGACGCGCACGGGTCGGCGGGTGTTGCAGGCCGACCGGATGGAGCGCGGGCAACGGCGCGCGGCACGCGGAACCGGCATGGAGCAGGCGGGCGCGAATCGGGAGCACAGCTAATCAAACGCCCGTACTGTCCCACAGCGGAGCAAGCCCAGGCGGGTCAACGATACGGCTGCCTGCCGTCGCCAACGCGTGTATGGCCACCATGTCCACGTCATCCAGTTCGAAGTCGAAGACCGCCAGGTTCTGCGCCAACCGATCGACCCGCGTGGTCCTTGAAAGCGCAACCATCCCACGCTGTTGAACAAGCCATCGCAAGACAATCTGGGCAATCGTCTTGTCGTAGCGCGCAGCAATCTCTTTGAGCGTGGGATCCGAGAAGACCCGGCCAATCGCCATGCCGCAGTACCCCGTCACGGCAAGCCCCGCCTGCAGCGTACTTTCGATCAGCAAGGACTGGTTCAGATACGGGTGATACTCGAACTGATTCGTCACGAGCGGAACCGCAGACAGCCCGATCGCCTCCGTCATCAGTGCGCGGTTGAAATTGCTCACGCCGATGTGCCGAACCTTGCCGGCGCGCGCCACGGCGTTCAGTCCTGCGATCTGTTCGGCCAGCGGCACATCCGAGCCAGGCCAGTGCAGCAAGAGCAGATCGATATAGTCTGTCTTGAGCTTGCGGAGGCTCTCGTTGACGGACGCTTCGAAGTTTCGCTCCGAATAGTTGCTGACCCAAACCTTGGTAGTCAGAAAGATCTCGCTTCTCGGAACGCCGGACGCGGCGACGCACTCGCCGATTTCGCCCTCGTTACGATAGACCTGCGCGGTGTCGATATGACGGAAGCCGGCACTCAGGGCAGCAGGAACCACTCGGTAGACATCGGCGGCGCTCATTCCATAAGTGCCAAAACCGATGGCCGGAATCGCCGCGTTACCCACATTGACGTTTCGCATGACGTGTTCCCAATAGAGTCATTCGCATCCTGCCGAAACCGCTTTCGGGCGATTACCCAATGCGGCCCCGGCGACGCAGTTGTGTGCCGATCTCCCTGATGCTGGCTTCCCCCGCGCGCAACGCCTCTACCGACGTATGCACCGAGTAATAGCCAAGCACGAGATCGTGCGGATGAGCGACGGCGGAGCCGAGGACGAACTCCGTCGCTTCGTCGGCCGTGAATGTCAACGCGTTTTCGGATTCGTCAAACACGACAAGCTCGTCGGCGATGACTTCGCCGGCTGTGCGCAGTGCGCCACGTTGAACCGCTAGCCACGCGACGTTGTGACCGGCCGGCGGCGTGTACTGCCACTGCTCGCCAGCCGAAAGCTGAACCAGCAGATAGTTGATGCCTGACGGTGCGGGTACCAGGCTTTCGACGTTTCCGTAACGACCCAGGATAACGCGGGCCGGACCGCTGCGAGGCACGTCGCTCGCAGATAAGTACTGACTGTGCGGTGCACCAAGTTCGAGCTCAGGCGGCAACGCAACCCACAACTGATAGCCGCGCACCGGCCCATCGCCTTTCGCGCGACCGTCATGCCACACGCCCCTGCCCGCATTCATCCACTCGACGCCGCCGGCCGGCATGATCCCCGCTGCGCCGGTCGTGTCTTCGTATTCGACTTCACCTTCCAGCAGCACCGTCGTCGTGGCGAGACCGGAATGGGGATGCATGGAAAAGCGCATGTCGCTGTCCATCGAGCTATCGAAATAGTCGAGAAAGACGAACGGCTTTAACACCGCTCCAAGGTCGGACGGGCTGACCATCCGCTTGACCGGACCATGCTGCCGGCCTGCGGTGCGAGTCACGATCGTGCGGCCATCCAGCAGCGCATCTGATTCACGTAAATTGGTTTGCATATCGAACAATGCTCCATGTTCCGCAGCACTTGGCGAGGAGACAGGCGACGGATTCGTTTCGAAAGACATGGTGTTGACTCCCACTCGTGCCCCGACAACCGAGAAACGTCACGAAGAGACGATCGCACATCCGCTTAAGCAAGCAATCGCCTCGACGAGACCGCCCTCCTAGCTTGCGCTCAGCGCTGAAACACCCGAAGCGGTGCGCCGGGCGCGCGCGTCCAGGCTGAATGCGCCGGCGCCGAAGTAGGTGATCTGCAGCAGGCCACCCGCCATCATCACGTTCTTGAGGAAGTGAATCATCTGGTTCTGGTCGGCGAAGTTGTGGTGGAAGAACAGCGCCGTGACCACACAGAACACCGCCATCGCCAGGGAGACGGTGCGAGCCCGGTAGCCCGACAGCAGCAGCAGACCACCGCCCAGCTCGGTCAGCACGGCCATCACGAATGCAAGTGGCGGCACGGGCAAACCCATCGCAGCAATGTAGCCAACCGTCGCACCGTACGCGGCGAGCTTGCCCAGGCCACTCATGACAAACGGCGCACCGATCAGGATGCGGCCCAACAACGGAAGAAATCTAAAGCGTTCCATCACGATCTCCAGAAATGAAATTACGTAGGTGGATGAAAAAAGGGAATTAGCCGGCGTCCACCATCACCAGTTCGGAATCTTCAAGAGCAACAATCTGCGCCGCGGCGAGTTGTGTGATCGCCACGCCGTCCAGCGGCCCAACGGGCTCGCCATTCAATTCAATGCGGCCCGAGGCCACGACGAGATAGGCACGATGTGCCGGGGGCAACTCGTATCGAACGCTTTCACCGCCCTTTAGCATCGCGCCAAGCACACGTGCTTCGGCCCGCACCGGCAGCGCACCTTCATCGCCGTCGAAACCGCTGGCAAGGACTACGAATCGCCCCGAACGGTCGCCCTTGGGAAACTGCTTGGTATCCCACGCGGGTTCGCCACCGGCTTTGCGAGGCTGCAGCCAGATCTGATAAACCTTGAGCGGCACCTCGCCGCGGTTGAACTCGGCGTGGCGTATGCCCGTGCCGGCGCTCATGACCTGGACATCGCCGGCATGGAGCGTTCCTTCGGATCCCAAAGTGTCCCGATGGCCGAGCAAACCCTGGCGCACATAGGTGATGATCTCCATGTCGCGGTGCCCGTGCATGGGAAAGCCGCTACCTACGGCGATCTCGTCGTCGTTCCAGACAATCAGAGGGCCCAGAGCAGCATGTGCGGGGTTGCCATCGGCGCTGACCACGAAATGGTATTTCGCGCGCAGCCAGCCGAGGTCCGCCGTGTCCAACGATTCCCAACGCCTATGTGTGAGCATGACCTTCTCCGTTTCCTGCCGCCGCCTATGCGGCGCTTGTCACCTGTGCGACCGGCCGGATTCGGCGCGGCTACAGGCCATGAGAAGAATGCTATATTTGCAATGATCCCGTGCATAGATGCTGCATTGGAACGCATCGTTGCCATGAATAGAACGATAAACAGGAGTTCAAGTCTGCTCATGAAGGCAATCACCGACCTCAATGATCTTCGGCTCTTCGCGGAAGTCGTCGAGCATGGAAGCTACACGGCGGCCGCACGCAGCCTCGGCCTGCAGACGTCGAAACTCAGCCGGCGCATTCGTGCTCTGGAGGAAGAACTTGGCGTCCGCCTGCTCAATCGCACCAGCCGGAGCCTGTCCTTGACGGAAACCGGGCGGCAGTTCCATCAGCACTGCCTGGCACTGGTGGCGGAAGCGAAAGCCGCCAAAGATATCGTGGACCGCACCCGCTCGACGCCACAGGGCACTGTGCGCATCAGTTGCCCGGTGGCCTTGCTGGAGTCCGGCATCTCCACGATCATCGCCCGCTATGTGGCGGACAACCCGCATGTCCAGGTCATGCTCGATGCAACCAACCGCCGCGTGGATGTCGTCGAGGAAGGCCTCGACTTTGCCATCCGCGTCAGGCTTCCGCCGTTGGAGAACACCGATCTCGCCGTCCGCCAGTTGTGCGTATCCATTCACATTCTGGTTGCCAGTCCCGAGCTGGTGGCACGCTATCCTGCGCCTCGCTCGATCGACTCCCTGAAGGAGTGGCCCACCCTCTCCATGGCCAGCAGCGGCGAGCGATTTGTCTGGAACCTCGTCGACGGCGAGGGGCGCGCGACATCATGGGCGCATCAGCCGCGCCTCGCGACCGACGACCTGGCCAGCCTGCGGGTGGCGGCGATGGCCGGCGTCGGCGCGGCCATGTTGCCGAGAGAACAGGTGGAGACCGATATTGCGGCCGGCCGTCTGCAGCAACTGCTGCCAGGTCTGACCAGCACACCGGGCCTGGTGCATGCGATCTTCCCCACACGCCGAGGCATGGTGCCGGCCGTGCGTCACTTGCTCGACGCACTCGTTGCAGGCTTCGAAGGTCCGGACCGGCGGCCCTAGCGCGGCCGCCGGCGGGATGCACGTCGTTTGTATGTCGACGCTGCGAATCTGGCTGATGCTCAGCCAAACAGCTTGTTTGCCGTCCGGGCGATCAGTTCGCCCTGATGGCGCGCGCCGGCGAGCTCGATAGCGCTCGGCTGGCGCTGACCTTGTCCGCCGGCGATCGTTGTGGCGCCGTACGGAGAACCGCCGACAATTTCGTCCAGGGTCATTTGCCCCTGATGGCTATAAGGCAGGCCGACGATGGTCATGCCAAAGTGCAGCAGGTTGGTAATAATCGAAAACAACGTCGCCTCCTGACCGCCGTGCTGGCTCGCGGTCGACGTGAAGGCGCCACCTACCTTGCCGTTCAGCGCACCGCTCATCCACAGGCCGCCGGCCTGATCCAGGAATGCCGCCATCTGCGAAGAGATGCGCCCGAAACGGGTCGGCGTGCCGACAACGATCGCGTCGTAGTCGGCAAGCTCCGCCACCTTCGCAATCGGCGCCTTCTGGTCCAGCTTGAAGTAAGCGGCCTTGGCCACCTCCTCCGGCGCCGTTTCCGGCACTCGCTTGACGTCGACCGTGGCGCCCGTCAGGCGCGCACCTTCGGCAACGGCATCCGCCAGCGTTTCGACGTGGCCATACGAGGAATAGTAGAGAACCAGAACTTTCGACATTTCGACCTCCTTCCTATATCTGCGGTGGTGACGGGGTGGGACATGACGGCCCGGCGTCAATCCTACGTCTGCATCGTTGATCGCGCCTATCTCCACGGCAGCAACGAAGCGTTGCTGCCAGTAGAACGATAAGCGCCAACGCCCCACACGGCTGGCTGTCGGGCCTGTCGAGCCGCGCCAGCAGGTGTAATCCCCAGGTACGTCGTCACCGGCGAACCGGTTGACACGCCTCAGCCCACATCCTAATATACAACCATGCTGTATGCATTCACTATTGTTGAATGTTCGCAGCACCTGGCAGGAGACACCAAGGTTTCAGGATCGCCATCATTTATTAAGGATTCCTTTCAATGAAAAGCATCTATTTTGAACGTCGTCAGAACGTAGGCCATATCGTCCTGGCCAATCCTCCCGCGAATCTCATCGCGGCAGACTTCGCCGATTCCCTCGAAAGCGCCGTCCGCGAAGCCAGCAAGGCCGATATCCGGTCGCTGCTGATCCGCGCAGAAGGTGCCGACTTCAGCAAGGGCGGTGACGTCCTCGATTTCATCGACAAAGGTTTCGATGACTGGAGGACCTTCATAGCGCAGATTCACCATACGTATCGGTCAATCGAAGGTCTGCAGATTCCGACGGTTGCCGCGGTGCGCGGCGCGGCATACGGCGGCGCATTCGAGCTGGCGCTGGCGTGCGACTTCATCGTTGCCGCGGAAAACGCTACTTTCCGCTGCATTGAAGCGTCGGTCGGCTCGGCGCCGGTCGCGGGCGGTGTGCAGCGCCTCGCGGAAAGAGCCGGTCGCGCCTATGCAGCGCGCTACGCGATGCTCAGCGAACCCATGTCCGGCGCGACCGCCGGTCAACTCGGCGTTGCCGCCTTCGTCGTCGGCGAGGACCAGGTCGAGCGCGTCGCCGAGGATCTCGCCGTCCGGCTGGCCAACGGCCCGACGCGTTCGTATGGCGCCATTCGCGCCCTTCTCAAGGCATGGTCCGGGGCAGGCGTGCCCGGTGCCGACGTCCTGACGCTCGACCTCACCATGGGACTGCACCTGACGGACGACGCCAGGAAAGGGCGCACCGCACGTGCAAACGCCGTCGCTCGTGGGGAAGAACCGGCTCCGGTCGTTTTCCTCGGCAAGTGAGCCGGCAGGCAACTCCAAGTCACGGACGATAGCGATGAAGACACTTTCCCACGAGCGCGGAACACGTTTCGCAGACCTGATCGATCAGACCATTGGCGATTGTTTCGACGAGATGGCCGGCAAAATGGGCGACCACGTTGCGGTCGTCAGCCGCCACGAAGGGATCCGGCTCAGCTACGGCGAACTTCGCCAACAGTCGGACCGGCTTGCAGGTGCGCTTCTCGCGTCGGGACTCGAGCCGGGGGACCGGATCGGCATCTGGTCCCATACGAACATCGCCTGGCTGCTGATGCAGTTAGCCACGGCGAAGGCCGGGTTGATACTCGTCAACATCAACCCCGCTTATCGGACCTCGGAGCTGGAGCATGCCCTCAATCTGGTGGGCTGCAAGGCCATCGTGACGATGGTCCGTTACCGCTCGAGCGAGTACCTGAACATGTTGCGGGAGCTCGGAAAAGCCCGGCTGCCGAGCCTTGAGACGATCTGGTGGATCGACGACGCCGACTGCCCGGACGAAGCGGGTGCGCAACGTTTCTCCGACCTGCTCCGTTTCGCCCCTGAGGACAACGCATCGCTGCAGGCCATACGCCGTAGCGTGCGTCCGGACGATGCCGTCAACATCCAGTTCACCAGCGGCACGACCGGGCTTCCCAAGGCCGCAACGCTGAGTCATCGCAACATCCTCAACAACGGCTTCTTCGTGGGCGAGTGCATGAAGCTCACCCACGTGGATCGCGTGTGCGTCCCGGTTCCGATGTACCACTGCTTCGGCATGGTGATGGGCAATCTGGCCTGCCTGACCCATGGTTCGACGCTTGTTTACCCCGCGGAGCGCTTCGACGCCGAAGCCGTTCTGGCGACCGTCCAGGCAGAAAAATGCACGGCGCTCTACGGAGTGCCGACCATGTTCATCGCTGCGCTCAATCATTCGCGCTTTGCGGAGTTCGATCTGGGCAGTCTGCGCACCGGCATCATGGCCGGTTCGCCCTGCCCCGTCGAAATCATGAAGCGGGTGGTCGGCGACATGCATCTGCCTGAGATCACGATCGCTTACGGCATGACGGAAACGAGCCCGGTGAGCTGCCAAAGCGTGACGGATACGCCGGTCGATAAGCGGGTGTCCACGGTCGGCCAGGTGCTGCCGCATCTTGAGATCAAGATGATCGACCCGCTGACCGGCCAGACCGTGGAGCGCGGCCAACCGGGCGAACTCTGCACCCGTGGCTACTCGGTCATGCTCGGTTACTGGAACCAGCCCGAGCGAACGCGCGAAGCGATCGACGCCGAAGGCTGGATGCACTCGGGCGATCTCGCCACGCTGGACGCGGAGGGCTTCGTCAACATCGTGGGACGAATCAAGGATATGGTCATTCGCGGCGGCGAAAACCTGTATCCCCGGGAGATCGAAGAGTTTCTCTACACCTGTCCGGGCGTGCTGGACGTGCAGGTGGTCGGTGTGCCGGACAAGCATTTCGGCGAAGAACTCTGCGCATGGATCATCGTCACGCCGGGGACGGCTCTCGACGACGACGCCGTTCGCGACTTTTGCAAAGGCCGGATAGCGCATTACAAGGTGCCCAAATACATCCGCTTTGTCGACGCGTTTCCGACCACCGTGACGGGAAAAATCCAGAAGTACCGGATTCGGCAAATCATGAGCGACGAGCTGGGCGTGAAAGAACAAAACACAGCGTGACGATCGTCGGTTAGGCCATCGCATCAATTCAGCAATCACACTTTTCCGGAGTGCCGCCATGACAGAAGTTGACCTGCAAGCCGTCTATCTGGTCGCGAAGGATATAGGCCGGTTAGAGGATTTCTATGTATCGGCGCTGGGGATGCCTGTCCAGTTCCGCGACGACAACAAGTGGACTCAATTCCGCCTGCAGCGCAGCGCATTTGCGCTGAGTTCCGCCGAAGAAGCGGCACAAGGCGCCGTTGGAGCCGTCCCCGTCTTCCGGGTGGCAGGAGAAGCTCAGGACACGGTCCGGCAGAACATTCTGTCCGCGGGTGGCCGGGTAGTCGCACAGCGCGACATGGGCACTCACGGTGTCGTTACCACCTATCAAGATCCGGAAGAAAACCTCTTCCAGGTATTCAGTCCATCTTCGACGCGCTAAGCCAGAAGAACACTCCCTTCGCACCTTACTGGAAAATCGATGAAATTCGGTATCTTCGACCAAAACGACCGTAATGGCCTGCCTATTCATAAGCAGTACGAAGATAGGTTGGGAATCATCGAGCTTTACGACAGGCTCGGCTTCCATTGCTATCACATGTCGGAACACCATGCGACCACGCTGAGCGCCTGTCCGTCGCAAAGCGTATTTCTTGCCGCGGCCGCGCAGCGCACCGAGAAACTGCGCCTGTCGCCACTCGTCTACATTCTGCCGATCCACCATCCCGTCCGTCTGGCAGAAGAAATCTGCATGCTCGACAATCTCAGCGGCGGCCGCCTCGAGTATGGCGTGGGGCGAGGCGCCTCACCCCATGAAATCGAGGCGCTCGGCATCGATCCGGCCACCGCTCAGGCCAGATACATCGAGTCGTATGAAATCATCAAGCGGTATCTGAACTCGGAAACCCTCACGTATAACGGCACGTTCTGGCAATTCAACAACATGCCGATCGAACTCAAGCCGTTGCAGACGCCGCCTCCGACGTGGTACGCGCTGGCATCGCCGGAGTCGACGGTGTGGCCCGCCCAGGAGAAGATGAATATCGTGTGCGGCGGCCCGGTCCAGCGGGTCAGAGCCATCACCGATCGATACCGCGAAGAATTCGCCACACGGCATCCGTCCGCTGCGGAGCCGCTCATCGGCGTGAATCGCTATATCGTTGTCGCGGAGACGGATCAGGAGGCCATGAAAATCGCCTCGCGGGCATGGTCGGTCTTCTATCCCAACTTTTTCAAGCTCTGGAAGAAGCACGGAACGGAGCCCGTCAATGCAAAGCTTCCGCCGACGTTCGAGCCGCTCGTGGAATCGGGCCTCGCCGTAGTAGGGCGACCGGAAACCGTGCGTGAAAAACTGCTGGAGCAGGCGCACGCCGGGGCGTTCAACTACCTCATCGGAACCTTCATGTTTGGGGACATGTCCGTCTCCGAGGCCAGGACATCTATCGGCCTGTTTCATGAGTCCGTCATGCCCGCATTCAGCGAGTCGCAACAGGTGCTGTCATGACAGCAAGCACGTCGTTAGACCCCGAACGTCCGGCCACCACCACGTTCGACAAACGTCAGCTAAGAGACGTGCTCGGGTCCTTCGTCACCGGCGTCACCGTGATCACCACGCGCGACGCCGAAGGGAAAATGCACGGGCTCACCGCCAATTCGTTTTCCTCGGTCTCGCTGGATCCGCCGCTGGTCTTATGGAGTCAGGCGACCTCTGCGGGAAGCCATTCGGCGTTCAGGGATGCCGGGAGATTCACCATCAACATCCTGGCTGAGCACCAACACGGCCTCGCCAATCACTTTGCGAACCGGTCGCCGGACAAATTTTCCGGTATCGACTATGACCTTGGCGTCGACGGCTTGCCGCTGCTGCGCGATTGCAGCGCGTGGTTGGAGTGCAAGGTGGTCGCCTGCTACCCGGGCGGCGATCATGCGATTTTTGTCGGCTCGGTGGATTGCATTCGCCAGAGCACGCGGCGACCGCTGGTATTCGGCGGCGGCCAATATCTGGTCGCCGACCCGCACGACCTCGGCCTCGCGCCGTGCGGAACGAAGGGTGCGATGAAATCGCAGCCCCATGCTGTCCGTCTCGCGAGCCGCGCCATGTTGCGGCTCGCCCGTACGCTGGATCAAACGCTTGCACTAGTGGCGTGGGGCAATCACGGGCCTACGGTAATCGCGTGGCAAGCCGCCACCACACCTGTGGCCGCCGATTTGCCGCTGGGGCTGGTGCTGCCGGTGACGTCCTCCGCTTCGGGTTTGGCCCTCGCGGCGTTCCTGCCGCCCGAAGCGGTCGATCGGTTTGTGGCGGCGGAACTGCGCGACAACGCGCGACAACCATCTGGCGAATTGCCCCTCAGCGTGGAATCGCTCGCCGGCGTGCTTGAGTCCGTGCGAGCCTCGCATGTCGCGACAAGGCGCCCCGGGCCGTTCTATGACGACCGGGTGCTTGCCAACGCCATCAGCGTCCCCATTCTTTCGCCGAGCGGACTAGCGGTGCTGGCCCTGACGGCTATCGGCCCGGCAGAGCATTTCGATGCCGCAGTCGACGGTCCTTGTGCCGAAGCCCTTAGGGCTGCTGCACATGAGATCGCCGTTGCATTGAAAGAAGCGTGAAGTGGCATTTCCCAAGGTTAAGGCGATTGATATGCAGACCTACACTCCCATCATGATCGAAACTGAAAGCCAACTTCTTGAAGCCTCGTTGCCCGCCGTCGAACACGTGCAATTGAGTCTCCCCACACTCGGGGACAAACGGATCATCACCTACCGGGCCGCCGGCGATAAGCGTGCGCCCGCCATCGTGTTGCTGCATGGCATGGGTTCGAGCTCGGCGGGATATCGCGCGCAACTTGCCGCGCTGAGCGAGTACCACCGGGTGATTGCCTGGGACGCCCCTGGCTATGGGAAAAGCAGTCCCTTCGCGATCGGCGCTCCCGCGGCCACGGATTACGCAGATGCGCTCGCGAACCTGATGTCCGCGCTCGGCATAGTGCGTGCAACCGTCGTAGGCAGTTCATGGGGGAGCGTCATTGCCACTGCGTTCGCAGCGCGTTACCCGTCGGCTACGCGCGCCCTCGTATTAAGCGCGCCCAACATCGCACGGGGACATCTGGCGGGTACGGACCGCTATGTGGCGCGCGAGGTTCTGATGCGAAGCGCAGCGGCGCAATCTACCGAGGCACGCGCCGCTGTGGTGAACGCCCTGCTCGCTCCGAACGCCGGCCCCCTGGTTCGTACGCTCGTATCCCGACTGAGAGACGCAGTGACCGCTACGGGATGGCAACACGCCGTGGACATGCTCTTCTCCACGTACACGCCATCCGTCGTCCCTTCGATCCGGGCGCCTATCACGATCATTGCCGGCAGCCAGGACCGTCTCGCGCCCATTGACGAGCATGCCCGGCCGATTCACGAGGCCGCTCACGATTCGACACTCCACGTGCTCGATGCGATCGGCCACATGCCGAAGCTTGAAGCGCCTGGCGCATTCAACTCCATCGTGCTGGACGCTGCCGCCGCCGGGACAGATGGCGCGCACCGGCATTGAGCACCCCTTTTCTATCCAATCTTGAGGGGGACCTTTCCGCCGAGGGCAACCGTCGCTCGAACCGCGCTATCGAGGAGCGCCCTGACCGCTTGACCTTCAACTTCCGTGTTCAACGTTGCGGGCGATCCGATGAGACTGATGGCAAACCGGACATCGCCATCCCTGTCCCAGACAGGGGCCGCGACAGACACGTAACCCATGTCGCCGCGATGAACCGTTGTGAAGCCACAGCTGCGCAATTCACTGATCGCCTCTTCCCGCAAGGACGCTGGACTCCATTCCTGTCCCGCAGACAGTTCGCGACTGATGAGCGCCTCGGTTCGAGCAGGCTGCAGACAGGCAATGAACAGCTTTCCCGCCGCCGTCGTGACCAGTGGAATCAGGCCTGTTCTCAGCTCGAGGATACTGCGCGTCTGCCCCTCCTGCTTGAAGAGACTGACCGGCCCATCTTCGGTCCATGCGGTGACGGCTGCGCCGCTCAGAGTCGCCTCACGCAAGGCGATCACCTCCCGCCGCACGATATCGAATCCGTCCAGCTGGTTGATCGCGCTCATACCCAAGGCAAGCGATGCAGGCCCGAGCTTGTAGCACCCCGGTTTTTCGTCCGGCGACACCAGTCCGGTCCGCACCAGACTAATCATGTAGTTGCTTGTCGCGCTTGGAGACAGTTCGGAGAGCGCAGCGATTTCCTTGAGAGGAAGTGCTCGCACACTCGTCTGCAACGCCGAAAGAATCCGGAACGCAATCTCGACAGATTGAATGCCACGCCTCGCAGTCACATTGGTCATGTCTGGGCCATATGGAAATCACAGAAAGTCACCGTCCCGGGTTTTCACGGACGGTCCTCATGTTGACACGTCTAGGAGGGGCCCCCTATAGTGTTCAACATAGATTATGTCATTCATTATTGTTGAACGCAACACCGGCAGACCTGAAGGAGACTGGGGACAAGCGGACAGTCGCAGCAAATGTCTGAGTTTTTACCGCCCCATATTATTAGTACTACCAATCTTTTTACTCTTCATTCAATTCATAAGAACTTCTTCGGAAGAGTCACAACCGTATCGGAGTCGAGGCATGGCTATTTTTGGACGTACAGTGGCAGGCACAATCGTCGCACTTGCGGTGACCAGTCACGCCCACGCGCAATCCAGTGTGAACCGCCCCGGGAATCGTGGAGGCTGGTTGGGTTAAGTTAATGCGGGTTCAGCGGCAGCCGTTTTAAGTTGCCGATAGTAGTTTGCCTCAGCTTCGGCGGGCGGGATATAGCCGAGGGGT
>Ga0116227_10003861_pt1 | contig 32913 bp, 26 predicted proteins | sample S1TSphgellanicum_FD_89693 | JGI IMG/M metagenome (GOLD analysis project Ga0116227, IMG submission 89693) | Host-associated microbial communities from peat moss isolated from Minnesota, USA - S1T2_Fb - Sphagnum magellanicum MG | ecosystem: Host-associated > Plants > Peat moss > Unclassified... | reverse complement strand
GGGGGGGGGGGCAACAGGTAACCTGCTATAGCCTGTCGGGGGAACTTCAGGAATTTCCAGATGGGATCAACCATCCATAAACAGAACACAATACTTTTTTTTGGACCAGAAAATGACCCTGTTTTTGGTCCCCACTTTTAGCAGTGTCAGTTTTTGTAATTGTCCTTTTTACCTGAAAGGCTCTTCCTGGAAGCGTCTGATCAGTTGCAGTAAGTTTTATTTACTAAATGGTGAAAGTAGATCGAAATGACTGATTTTTATTTCTTTTGTAACAGCATTGAAAGTGAAAATACTGGGGATTTTTTTTTAAAAAACTCCTTGTAATTATTTTATTTATTATTGATAATATTTAAACACTATACTCACAATTTTGATAATGTAAAATATAATATATTACACACACATTGGCATAGGCAGATGTTTGCTGAAAATAAATTATTTTTGGAAATTAAAAAAAAAAGGGTCCTGTGATCCCCATATGAATATTTCAAAATTTTGACAATAATTAAATAAATATATTAAGCCTTTTGTTTCTTAATTATGTTACTAAGATGTATGTCTCAATGGTTTAGAGGAAAGGCTTGAAATCAATTCCTTAGAATTTTGGTTGTGTAGTAGTAGGGTCAGGAATTTGTTTTTTTCTTTCTTTGAATGACCCTCTTGAGAATTAATCAATGTGGAACATTGTAGCTATTTGACCACCAAACCCAGCAATTTCATTGGCCGTAATATTTTTTTGTTCGAACCCACACATAATAAGCCCATTCAGCACCCTCTATAGCAGGTTCGACAAAAAATTATATTAATTTCAGATATGCTGAAAATTTCAGAAAATATTTTTCTCAAAAGAAAAAGAAAAAAAGAAAAAAAGAAAAAAACATAATTTGAAGTCAAAATGAAGCATCTTGTGGAATATTCCGGGAATATTCCCGTCGGGCAGAGAGCTGGTGAACCTGCTACTCAACTACAGGTATTATAACCGTATCTGTACACAGGGTAAAATACAACACCACTCCGGGTAAAGATTTTTTTTAAAGGGTATAAATTGCGGGTACCGCGTACGTGGATGGGTATGTTTGACTGCAAACCGCGGGTACTGATTCCAAGGCAGGAATCTGGATTCCATTCCGCGGTTTGGAATTGAGCCCTGTTGATTCTATTTATGACCACGCGATTCTGCAGTTTCTGGCATCCTCCTTGCCCTTCCTACCAAACGCACTCCAAAGAAAGGAAAGCTCGCTCCGCTCGCGATCGAGAGAAAGAAAGAAAGAAAGAAAGAGTAGAGAAATCAGCAACATTTGCATATGAGGGAGTGTTGGGGGGGTCTGTGACCAGTGTGAGTGTAAATAGATGGTGGAAATTGGAGTTGGGTTGTTGTGTTTTGAGACTCAGAAGCAGCACCAGCACCAGAAGCCGCAGCTTGTGAGGTTTCTTCTCTGTTGTCATTTGTTTCTCTGTTGTGAATTTTCTCCTGTTGTCAGTTGGTTTGTGTTGTGACATTTGGCCCGAATTGGAAGTTTGTGCTGCAGAAAGTTTGGGTGTGTGAGCGAAGAAGGAGGGGAATGCGTGTGTGTGTGAGAGAGAGAGAGAGAGTCAAAGAGAGTTTTTGTGTTTTTTTTTGCACTTTTGGAACAAAGGCTGGATCAGCGGAGAATCTGAGTCCCGGGGGTAGCTGCAACCTGGAGACGGCAGCCTGAAGAAGAGATTGTGAATTTTGTGCATTGTGATCAAGATACCCATTACGAATTTCAAGGTCTTGAAGAAATGGCAGGAAGTGATAGTAGTAGGACTGCGGGATTGGAGTACGAAGGGAAGGCTGTGAATAGAATGAGCAGCGATGGAGTAGCTGCAGCATCACCCACAAGCGTGCTGGTGGCACAGGAAGAGGTGATGATAGGGAGTTGTTGGGAGTCCGCGACCAACTCACCCAGTCAGGATGCTGCTGCTCCTCGTCCCCATGAGCATCAGAATGGTGTGATTTTTGAGAGCAAGGCGCCGGGCACGCAAGCTGTGGAGCAGCCGACGGGCATGAAGCTTTGCTGCTCCAAGGATGTGGAATCCTCCTCCACCACCACTACTTCGCAATTGAGTCCAACTTCTTCCAGATCATCGTTGGTGGAGACTCTCCAGACTTGTCTCACATCTCTAGTACCCCATACCACAAAGAGCATGGATCGATTATCACCAGGAAAAACAACCCATCCGCAGTTCAGTGGCTTGCAGGAGGAATCAGCAGTCGTCATGGATGCTGCAGCAGCACAAACTTCCAACTGCAACCGCTTCACAATTGCGTCGCATTCTGTAGGAGCCACAACCACCAAAGTCGGCAAGCGACGCTTTCGCGCCTCACGACGCGTGCCCACTACTTTCCTGGATTCGGATCCGTCCAACTTCCAAGATCTGGTTCAAAGACTCACATGCATCAATGCAGTCAAACCCGGGGATCTGGGAGTACGAGTCCCGCAGCCCAAACGTCCTCCTACAGCTTCCACCTCCGGCAACATAGCGAAGCAGCCGACAATCCAAGGATCCAAGAACTCACAGACCCACGCTTGTGGTGGTATGCAAGCTCCTGGATCCCGGATAGAACAGAATCTGAATTTCACACACCAGATACAGCAACGACCCAGCTCCAATAACAACAACAACAGAACGCAGACTTCCAACCATCACAATCCTCCTCCTCCTCCTCCTCCCTCTCCTCCTCCTCCTCCTCCTTCTCATCTCAGCAACTCACCTCTTACAGGTCTCATGTATCAACCGGACGAGGTGACGGCGTTCGTCAACTCCGTGAATACACCTTGTTCCTCTTCTTCTTGGGAGCAGAAGAATTTGGAGAACAAAGCCATCAGACCTGCGAGGATCGAGACAACCACCACCAGCTGCTTCTTCACTTCTTCCGCGATGAACGGAGACGAGAGTCCGTACCAACTTCTTGCAGAAGAAGATGATGAAACCAGCTACAGCAACAGATTAGATCTTGGCCAACACCACCACCACTACCATCATCAGCAGCAGCCGCAGCAGCTCCTCCACCACCACCATCACTCTCTCACTTCAGATTCTTTCTTGCCAGTTAGACCCAATTCCTTGGAGCAGGAGGAGATTGATTCCTGGTTCTTGTCATACTGAGTGAGCTCTTCTCATGTTTTGATTCTTCAGAGCTTAAACAATTCTTCTTCTTAGATCTTCTCATGTGTGATTCTGATCTGAAAATTCTTATTCTTCATCTTCATTTTCTTCAGTACTCATGCTGCAACAGAACTTGATCAGCCAGGAGGAGGACATAGTGGTGTTCATAGGATCCATAAACCCTTCTGGTTTTTTCTTCTTTCTTCATTACAGAGAGTGCAGTCTCTTAGGGTTTGTCTTTTTGTATTCATAAACCCTTTAGGTTTTTCTTCTTTCTTCATTACAGACAGTGAAGTTTTTTGGTTCTTGTTTTTGTATCCATAAACCCCTTGGTTTTTCTTCTTTATTCTTTCTCCATACAGAAAGTGCAGTTTTCAGGTCTTGTTTTGTATGCATAAACCCCTTTGGTTTTTCTTCTTTCTTCATACACAATGTTAGAGTTTTTCTAGGTATATTCTGTATCCATAAACCCCCTTTGGGTTTTCTTCTTCCTTCATATGGAGAGTGCAGTATTTAGGTCTTTAGTGTGTACCCATAAACCCTTTTGGGTTTTCGTCTTTTTTCATATGGAGACATTGAGAGTGTAGTGTCAGTGAGAAAAATGGTCAGCAGCGCGGTTCCATGTCATATAAGTTTTCCAACACAGTTTGTACATAAAGAGAGTGTAGTTTTATTTTTAAAAGTTTTTTGAAATAGTTGAGCTCTATTGAGAGTTATCATTATCTGTAGCATTTGTGAGTGAGTGGATAGTGTGTGATTTCATTCCACTTTCCCACACTAGTGTGTGTGTAGTTTACAGAAGGCAGGTATTGAGGCTGAAGAGCTATGCAACATGCACATGTACAAATTTGTATTTAACTTATGATTAATGACAAAAGCTCTGGAGATCGATCGGCCTTGACAAAAACACAAAATGTGTAACATCCTTAAAACCTACATACATACACAATTTTTTGTGTTTGATTGCTTGCAACTTTCTAGAAATTTTGTGGTGTGCCTCAATTTCCAAGTTTCATTCCTGTCAAAGAACACCCAGTTTTCCACACACAATTTGGAAGATGTTTTACACAAATTGAGAAATGTTTTAATGTCAAATCTCTTTGTGATCATCATCTTCCAATTTCCACATTTTTCCCCATTTTTCACATGAGGTTTTTCGCTGCCGCTGCTGCTGACTCCAAATTTTTGATATGTACTGTATCTCCAGAATGTTGCTCCTGGGACTGGCCTTGGCATAAATTAGTGTGGAACACAGTTTTGAACTTTGGATGTTGTTGAGCATACTCTCAAGCTCCTTGTATCGACTGCAGTTGTTAGTTACAGAATTCAGCTATCCAAGTGATGACAACTTAGTTCTATACTTAGTTTAGGATAATTCGTTGTTTCGCTCTAAGCTTTTTGCTTGAACATTTGGTTTCCATCTTCTATGTCAATTAGAATGTTTATTAAGTTCTGTATTTCTCATGGTATCAAAGCCTACAACCTGGAATTGTGTTGCCAAAGACTTTTTCCTAATTCAGGTGATTTTGATCAAGGAGTAGAGAGGTTGCAGGTGATCTCCTGCAACAGTGCCAAGACACGTTGCTTATTTTAGTGCTTGCCAAGACAAGTTCCCAACAAATTTGTTATTCTTATTTGGTGGCTTGCATCGTGTCAAGCATCACAGGTGTAGACAATGCTAATGCTAGAGATACATGCCTACCAATTACCTCCTTCAACCTCAACATCCCAAAGTTGTATCATTTGGAAGGTGCTACCAATTACAGTGTTTGGGCACACATATGAAACATGCTTTATAAAAAGGATGCATTGTTTTAGACTATTGTACCGTGATCCACAATACCTTCAATCCCTATGGGTCAAGCAGAAAGACGAGCTAGGTCTAGAGTAATCAGCATCTTTCATAGTACTAATGTCAAAATCATGCATTGAAACTGTCGAGTAGATACTTGGATCCTTATGTGTGGTGGCAAGCTCTCAAGACAGATTATGAGAATAATTTTGGTCCTCGTCCAGTCATGCTAATCAAAAAGTTCTTTGGTCTACACAAGATAGATGGTATCTCAATGGATGCCCATCTCATTAAAGTCAAGAATGTTGCTTACATGCTTGAGGAAGTGAACTTGGTGCTTCCCAAAGATATCATTGTGTATTACATGATACAAGCTTTGCCCTAGGTGTATGAGATCTTCAAGAAGATACATTTGGGTGAAGGTTACTTACCAAGTTATGAGATGATGGAATCCGAGCTTTTCAAATGAGGAGATGGCTCTCAATCTTAGAACTATTGAGAAGAATGTAAAATGTAGAAGCTTTAACAATCTTTTGTGACAAGAATTGGCAACCTCAATCGAAGCTTGCTTCAAGCAATAATTTGGCGATTACACGAAAGGTGGATCAAGCTATCAACCTTTGATCAATCAACCAACTAAGGGAGGAACTCCAATTCACACCAAAACTAGAATTTTGGTTCATCACAACATGCTCATTCTCATGATTCATACCAAAAATGCAATGCATGTCAGCCTAGATTAAAGCTAAGGGGACCATATTAACCTAGGCATTATGTTTGGTGTGATTAGTGTTGTAACTAAGGACATTTGAAGCATGAATGTGAGATCAAGGCCATGGTGGACCATCTCAAGGAGATTGAATTCCATTACCAAAAGAAGTGGAAGCAAGTGTCAAGGGCAAAAGTTCATGTAATTGAAAAAAATCTTGATACTAAACATGATGTTAAAGATGAAGGTAATGATTTGAATTCTAGACAAAACAATGTTGAAGTGTGCATGATTGAAGATAATTATAGATCATCAAAAGAGCAAAACTTGAATCACTTTGTGTTAAGGGGTGAAATTGCAACCCTCAATCATTATCGTCCTTTAAGAGGTAAGATCAAAGGGACAAGGTCAACACCTTATTATTCAACAAAATGAAACTACTCTCACTAACTTACTTTACTATAAGTATTCAAGTAGTAAGTAAGAAGTCATACAAAGATGAATGAAGAAGGTAAAGGTCTGTTGTTGAATAACAAACCTACCCTCCTATAAGTAGTCTAATCCAAGGGGTATGGGGGAGAAGTAAAGAAGGGCAACATGAGAAATGGTCGAAACTTGAGAATAGTTACTCTCACTAGTTTTGTAGTACCTTTGACGCCCCTAGATGTTGCCTAGTGGGGTCTGTAGACCTTCTACCATTACTATCCTTCCTCTCACACACTTGCAAGTCCCCTAGTGGCTCTACCTATCATCTACAACACCTTAGGAGGTCCCCTTCTACTCTTTATCATATGTAGTTAATTCCCTTCCTTCATAGCTCGTGCCTATCGCCTTCAGCAATACCTTTCAGTCTATAAGCTACTACTTGCTAGTCTTTCCCCCCCCTACTTTCCACCATCATGGATTAGTTACTACCCTCTTGTGGCAATTAGTAACTTAGTGCCCCAGAGGCCACCAAATGGTATGTCTCATTATCCCCTATCCTAGAAGAAATGCAAAAATACCATCTCAAAGAAGCCTCCTACTTATACAATATCAACTACTCTACCTTCCACACTTTTTAATAGAATAGAAATACAACACAAGATATTCGATTCCTTCAACCATCTTCTATTAAAATCATACACAAAGTACATACACATTTCTCCATTCCTCACACACCTCTCCATGATAGTCCTTCATTCCAACGTCCCATTAGAAAAATATCGAATGATATAAAAGTCCCCCCACATTTCCTCTAATGTTTCTTCCCCACAAACCACACAAGGCCCACATTGACCCTTAGAAAATAAGGCCCTTATTTTAATCCCTTCCTAGAAATCTCCTAAATGATTGGGTGGATTACCCCCTAACCACTCACTAACTTGGGCTACTTAATCCTACTAGCTTCACCCCGTAGGTAAGAGATAATAAGTTTACCACTAGTAATTATTAGTTACAAAGAGGCTTATGGGACAAATTATTTTAATGATTTTTACATGTTAACACTTCGAGTCACATGAGATTTATACCTATTAACATTTTGAATCACATGAAGCTTGTCATTTGGAATTTAATTTAGTGATTGAGTCTTCATTAACTCTATGTGCCCCTAGTATTTTGATTCTAATGCAACACATCACATCACTAGAAATGAGATAATAAACAATGTTCAAGTATGAATTTAGCAAGAAAACACACCCATGATGTTGTTGGAGTTGGAAATGTGAATTTGCAATTCCCTAATGGTGAAATACATCCCATAGGCTCTTTAATTTATTCTTTTTCAATTAAGAAGAATTTTTTTTTTTGGAAATATAGTTAATTGGAATTATAACTTCAACTTATTTTCTAAAGGTTGTTTCATCATAAATTATTTCATAAAAGAGGTGGTTGTTTAGTGCCTTGAAAGCATGGCCATGGTTTGTATAGGCTCCAATTAAGAAAGACATTTGTTCTAATTAAAATTATTTGTAGGGACCAAGCCAATTAAAAGGTGTGTTTGGCATAATCGATTTGGTCATTTCAATGACATGTTGAATGATTCAAACAAGAATAGTTATAGGTTTGTTGTCATTCTTAAAAACCTTGTGTCAATTGCTTTGAAAGGAAATTGGTTCAAACCAAAATCCCTAAGGCTTGTGAATTTCATGTTTCAAAACTGTTGGTATTGGTGCACACTAACATTTGTGGTCCATTCAAGTCCCCATCCATTGGTGGGTCATAATATTTCATTAGCTTTTTGACTAATTTTCTTGTTAAATATTTGGGTCTATTTTTTAGCAAGGAAAAATAGCATGCTTGAAAAAATCAAAATCCTCCAATCCAAAGTGGAACAAATGACCAAGAATAAGATTACAATTCTTAAATCGAACAACAATAGTGAGTTTAATTCATAAAAGTCCACTTTACATTTTGAGAACAAAAGGATTAAGTGGCAATTGATAATGCCATACACACGTCAACAAAATAATGTCATTGGATAGTGGGATTAATCATCATTGAATATTTCACGTTACTTTCTCATGGATAAAAATTTTCCACAATATTTGTGGGGGCGAAACAATTCATGCTATTGCAATCATATTGAATTTATATTCTACCAAATCCCATCCAAATTACAAGACTCATGAAAAGATTTTTATCAATAAGAAGTCATTGGCTACAAAATTGCACATTTTTTGTTTAACTATTTTTTCCCACCAACATCCACCAAATAGAAATAACCTTGATAACCACGTTAACAAATGCATTCTCTTGAGTTATGATGACCATGTTAAAGGATATCATTGTTCTCAACCTTTTAAATGCCATGTCATAATATCACATGATGTGCAAATTGTTGAGGATGCTCATGTGAATTTGGATAAAAATTTCCCAATAATGTGCACCAATTTGATTGTGAGTTATTTTCCTATTTTTCCAAATTTAGATCCTAAACTACTAAAATTAATTGCCCCACCATTGTTGAAACAAGTTACCACATCACCATCATAATCTTTGTTACTAGCACTTGGACCTTTTAGTTTTTATAAGTTATCACATGCCAACATTGCACAAGTACGTTCAAGTAATAGAAGCCAACAAACATGCAACCAATGTTCGATTTTTCATTTTTTAGTGTTAAAATATATATTAATGTTGTAAACTTCTTTAATGTGTTTACATAACAATGTTTCAAATATCTTATAAAAACATGTGCAATGATTTGGAATGAATGTTATAAGGATATAGTACTCAAAAGCACTCCTAAAACATTATAACTAATTCTTTTGTTGTGTAATGGACTTTAAAACAATTCTTAAATGATTTGAAAATGAATTTTTTTTTAAGAGATTATTTAAACACATCTTTACATAATCATATAATGCAACATATTTTTGGGTGATAAGATATTTTAATGATTTTTTCATTTTACAAATGGAATATTCTTAAGATACTTTGAAAATATTATAAGAATAAGTAGTCACTAAGGGTGCATTAATTGGCTCCTTTTGATGTGAATGTACCCACATAATTGTCATCAATGTCTTCAAATCTTCAATGCCATTTGAGTCACCTATTTAATGATTTTTTTTATTGCAAGCACCCACAACATTTAGATAATTATGTTGTAATTTGCAAAATGGATGAGTAATTCATCTTGCTTCCAGATGGTGTTAGACAGTGATGATCTTTCACACAATGATGTTTGTAATGATTGAATTAGACTAAAATGATTTGATTTGAATATGATTTCATCATCCAAAATGATTAGTATTTAAGCTAAAACATGGTTATCATGGTCATGCTCCTAGGCACATTGAAGCTAAACCATTATTAGAAATTGTGTCCTAAACCATTAGAACATTCCACCCAACTAGTTGTTGAATGGAAGACATCATTGGCCATTCCATTATACCTATGCATACTAGTGGATTGAACCTTGAAATGTGATTGTAATGGCACATAAATGGATGATAGTCCGGGTACAAAAAATTTCTCCATTTTAAAAATACATACACATATCCAATATACATAATATACAACTCAAGGTAGTATACACATTCTAGTATACTAATATATCTAGTATAACACTTAGGCTACACAAAACCTAATTGACCTAATATTTAGCTTAGGTCATATCACTTACATACAACAAAATCATACAACTTACATATGCCGAAGTCATACTATCTATGTACACCTAGTTTTACCCATGGGTGAAAGCACATTAAGTTGTTACTATTGTTAGCAATTTGGAGTTCATAATTTTGGACAAATTTTAGGCAAATTACTTTTATGAAGGGAGGATACCTTTAATCACATGAACCATGTGGCAAGGTGTCAAAAGATTTTCATCATTAAGGCTTTTGCCTACTTTAGTTTGATTTGAGAAACTCTTACATTTGAAAAATTAGCATTTAAACTATTAATTTTATTAAATGAAGGACTTTAATAAAAAAAACTCAAATTTCAACAAAATTTTCAGTATTTTGATTATCAAAATCCTTTCAAAAAGCTCATTATAATGTTAATGTCATCACACAATATTCCATGCCAAAGTATTCATTAAAATGGGCACTATATAGTGGCATATTTAGTCCATACTCATTTTTTACATGGACTATTACAAGTGATTTGGTAAAACGTTGAAAGTCTAATCTATTGTAACAACTCCAAATTTGTTAATGACAATTCAAAATTCATACCATGTGATTATATCATGTAGAAGATTGTTTTGATGATTTTTTTCATATTAATCATTTTTATGTAGCTCCATGGCCAATTATAAATCATGAAAATTTTCAAAACTTGGCTTTTTACAATGAAAACATTTACAACTTAACTTGTTTTCACCCTTATGTATGTTTAGGTTATACTACGTATATGTATGCCTAGGTCATCTTGCTAGGTTAGCTTACATTAACCTCCTAATTAGTAAGCCCGGCTAGGTATAACCTAGTTAAAATAAGTAGGCCAACCTAGGTAGGCTAGCCTAAATAACCTTAGGTTAGCATTAGTAGGCCTAGGTTATCTTAGGTTAACCTAGGTCAACTTAGGTAGACTTAAGTTAACCTTGGTTAACCTAGATTAGGCATAGATTAAACTAGGTTATTTAGGTTGTTAGAAAAAAATGTTTATAATAATATGGTGACAACACTTATTATATAAAAAAACATGTAATGCAATGGTTAAAGACAAAACCTTCGATGTGGGAATGAGGGGTTCAAGTCCTCACATATGCAAACTACTTAGCCATCTTAAGCTACTAAGAAGTTGTTTAACTTGGCTAGGTTACTTAGGTTCCTATCCTAGGTTCATTTTGTGCTTAGGTGAAAGTATCTAGCTTATCCTATGCTAAACACATGGTAGTATGATATTAAATTGTCACAAATGTATGAATTACCATTAATATAATGGACTAAACCACCAAACAATCATTATATGCGGGTGGTTGGGTGGAAAATGCATGAGCCTATTACAACATGACCCATTTCCTAATGCAATCCATTGTGCATAAGTTCTAAACCACTTTAGTGGTTTCTTGCCATTCCATTCAAAAATGGGTGGACTTACAGTGATTTAGGACATAATTTTTATTGGTGGACTCATTGCCTAGGGATTTCAATAAAAGTAGGGCATTGAATAGTCAAGACCTTCACTCCCATTGTCAAATGAAAGATGGTTTGTGTGCTCACTAAGATTGTTGCGCACATGAATTGGCCAATTCATCATCTTAACATTTAAATTACATTTCTTAACAACTTTTTGGACAATGAGTACTTGCATTAGCCTTAAGCAACCATCATTTAGGGCAAAAAAACTAATGTTTACTATCTTCAAAGGGCATTGTATGGCTTGCACTAAAGCCCACAAGATTAGCATTCTCAAATTGATGTAACCTTACTAAAGAAAAGACTTCCCAAAAGTTCAATGGATCCAAATTTGTATTATTAACAATGCAAATCAATCTCCTTGTGTTCATATTGTACATGGTTGATTTGTATGTGATGAGCTCCAACAAGTTTTTGATCACCATGCTTATATGTAAAGTCATGCAAGAATTTGCAATGACTAACTTGGGATTAATCACCAAGTACCTTGTTGTATAATTTGGCCACACTTTAACCAATGTTTTTCTTCATCAAACATATTACCATGTGTCCATTCTTCATGAGTTTAACTTTATGGATAATAGGCCCACCTTCGTGATAAAGGTCTATAAATGAAGGTTTATAAATTTCTTAATGGACACTCTCCTACCATGGAAGCTATTAATTATCGATATCTCATTGGGAATTCACTTTAGTTGTGAATCAAAGTATTGTGCATTTGCCAATTACACATGTGAGACTCTTTGGTTTCGTAGGTTACTTGTAAAAATCAAATGCATAGTGATTTGGCCAACTGTAATTGGTGTGGTTAATTGAAAAGCAATTAAATTTACATAAAATCTTATATTTGATGACAAGACCAAGCATTTCAGAGTTGATGGGCATGTTATGAAACAAAAAGTAAAAAGTGGTGAAGTCACAATTGAGTATGTTTCCACTAGTGAACAACTTGGACATATTTTGACCAAGGTGTTGCAAAGGACCAAGTTTGAGGCAAAAAGAAACTAACTTTATTTAAAAACTATCAATGAGATACATAACTTTAGACATTAACAAAAGCAATGGTGTGCCAAATCATTTCACTAAAAAAAATAACAATGTTACATTTTGCATGGGAGGAAAGTGGGCATGAAGGGGACATTAGTAAAAAAGAGTAAAAAATACATGAGTAAAAATATAGGGTGCAATATATTGGTTGTTGGGTAAAAATTATAAATTAATTAGTTGAAAGTTAGGGTACATTTTATTCAAATATTCAATTTAATTAGAATATAACATATATAATAATTTGAAATAATGGATTATGATTAATATAGGGTGGTTTTAATATGTATATATTAGAAAATTAGATAATAATAGGGTGATAAAAAATAGGTTGGACAATTATCTAATACCCCACCCTAAAAATGGTTGTTTGACACATGTAGATCCCAAATTTTACATTATGTGCCCCCCCCCGCCGCCCCCCCCCCCCCCGCGCCCGCGCCCGGCCCCAAAAGAGTTTGTTGGGAGAATTAAAACGCCAAATTTAAATTTTGTGGCCCCCCCCGCCGCCCCCCCCCCCTTGTAAGAAGTGGGTTAACACAATGATTGATTTGATCTTTGCATAATCAAGTTTTGAAATATGCTCAAAGTTAAGAAAGGACCATTCATCTTGTTGAGATTAATTGAAGGTTGTTCACTTGAAGTAGTTGAATTTAGTTTGCAAAATAGGTAGAATAAACCTTACTAGAGATTATTCACATGTTCTTAAGGTTGTCCATTACATTGAAATGTAGGGAAACTAGATAGTGAGAATAAGAGGCACCATTGAAAATATGTTTCCAAGCTCTTTGTTAAGATTGCAATTGTTAATGGGAAAATATCAGGAATATTTCAAAATAAACATTCATCCAAAGTGGTGGATTTGGTTCCTATTATTTGCATCCTAGTGATTAATTTTTTTACTTTTCTCAACTTTCTTTGGAATTTTTTCAAAACAAAGTATATAAAGTTTATAGCCATGATACTTGAAATGGGTAACATGATACTCTTTGTAAGCTATTGTGGGTATAAAATAAGGGTGGGTGTGAAAAAAACTAGAATGTTTGAATTGTTAGTTTTAGTTAACCTTTGAAAGAATTAATGGTTTTCAACGAAATGGGAGTTATGACCATGATTATTTGATGTTTGAGAACAACATGTATGAACCCCAAGAACCACTTTGATAACCACCTAGCATTAGTTTTTAGTCCTTGCCTATAATTTTTTTATAAATATAGTGTTTTTAATGGGGAGCCTTACCTTGTATTTAATATGATAAAAAGTAGTGGTGAAATTTATATTGCATAACACTAGAACATACATATGGGCAAAAAACATTATCTTGTTACATTACATGATTACAAAATCAATCAAACATAATGCAAATTTTTCTATTACAATTATAATAATGTACATACACCAGAACATGGATTTGATGACTAGGAGAACTTGTGACTTTCATGCTAATGTAATCATCTAGTCATATTTCATCTCAAGTTGATACCATTTTTTTGGTTATGGTCAAAATTATGACTACATGACTATAAATATGACTATAAGTAATTATGATTATAAATGCAACTAATTGACTAGTAGTCATGTTGATTTGGAGTTAACCTTGTTTGTGGGCACCTTTGTGAAAATTAACATATCTTTATGTATGTGTCATCAATTGACATGGAGTATTAGATTTTTTTGGATTTTCTAATTTAAACAAGGTCTTAAATTCTTTTGGAATATTTTGGTTTTCATTACACATAAATATGATTTTCAAAATTTTTGCCCAATGTAAACAAATATAATTTAGTTTAACCTAATGTAGTTTACTTTAACCAAATCTAACCAAGTTTAATGTTAATATCATAATTTAGCCAAATTTAATCTAGTTTCATCTAATGTAGTTTAAGTAGTTTATTTTAGTTTAATTTAACCTAATTTTGCCTACTTTGGCCTAAATAGTTCACTTTAATTCAATATAATCTATTTTAATTTAATTTAACCAAAGTAATTTAATTTAATCTAATTTAATCTAAGTAGCTTAGTTTAGCCTATTTAAGCCAAAGTAGTTTAATTTAGCATAATTAAACTCAATTTAGTCTAATTTAGCTTAATTCAAATTATTTTAACTTAATTTAACCTGGTTTAACCTATTTAAAACTAATTTAACCTAGTTTAACTTAATTTAACCTAGTCTTAAATAACCTAAATTTAACCTAATTTATCAAGGTGGCCTTAAGTTATATTAAGTAACCTAGGCTAAACTAGTGGGTGGCTTAGGTTAACCTAGGCCAACTTAAGGCAGCCTAGATTAGCCCAAGTTAAAAAATATTATCATTTATAATTTTGTGGTAATTAGTTTTATTTTTAAAAAAATGTTGTGGTGCAATCGTTAATGACTTTAACCTTCAAAGTGGAGGTGAGGGGTTCAAGTTCTCCCACTTGCAACCTATGTAATACGTAAACTCTTAATTTAGATGGCCATATTAACCTTGGTGTTTTTTTGGTCTAGGTGGTTTATCTTAACATTCTACGATAGGTCACTTAGCCTAGGTGTTCTAAGTTAGGTTGCATATACTAGCTCATGTAGCCTTATTTGATTAAACTTTGATTGCCACATAACATCACATGATTAGATCCCAATATATATATATATTTTAAGTTGCCATGTTTTAACACAATGTTGCAATGTTGTATTTTCATTTAATGAAATGCAACACCATCACATTGATGTACATCCTAAGGGTTACTATGCACATGTACATGATGTAAATTAGTTAATTTTTAACTTGTCACCAAATTTCATTGGGCATTTCTTAGTTATTGCACATAGTTAACAAATACACCTAAAATACCAAAAGTGTGGAATTTTTTTCATGTTCCCTACATAATAGACCATAAGATGCCAAACCCTAATCCTAGAAATGTTGAAGTGTAGGGTAATGCAATGTGAATTGCAATAGGGCATTGCACCCATGTGAATTGAGGTTAGAGCATGAGGTGTGGGGTGTAATGCCTTGTTACTAGAGCATTACCCTATGTAATGACCAAGGTAGGCCAATATGGTGTGCCCTCCTATGTGTACAATGGGAGATTACTTGGTGCAATGCCTTGCATGTGGGGCCTTTGCAAAATGCAATGCACAATGCCAAGGTAATTATGTGCTAACAAAGCCTTAAACCCTAAACCTAGCTTGCCCTCATATTATCACCATCCTTTTCAAAGTGAATTCATCTTTCTTTCTTTCTATGTCCAATTTTTAGTGTTCAACTCATCATATCCTTCCTTGTTGGGATTACATGTTTTTTTAAAAAGCTTTGGATACAAGTGGAAATGATAAAAAAAAAGTTGATTTTTTTTAGTAGATCATTTTTCTAAACATGTTAACAAATTAGGGCCTTGTGTACAAGAAGTGAAGCTTCAAACCTTGCCAAGGTGGTGATGGATGATGCAAACTGCTTGTAGAAGACTGTAAGGTGGTTATATTATTGATCACTTAGATTTTATCCTTGAAATATAATAAACGCTCTTTATAGTCACGCCCATTTTAATCATAGTCTTGTTTGTGTCACACATTTTTTGGTAACCATTCGTTTTAGTAAGAAACACCATTCTTTAAAATCACTACATATTTGTAATGTTTTTTTTGAAAATGTGACTATAGTGGGAGAAATCTAGGACAAATATTAAAGTTTTGTAAATTGTAGTTCCTTTTGGCAATGTTAGTGTTCTTTTGTGTTCAACTTGTGCAAACTAACAACAATGAATCCAATTGAAGAGAAAAGAAAAAAAAACATTTTTTAGTGTATACAGGCAAAAGATATGTTGACTTACCAAAAAAAAAAAAACAGAAAATGTTAGTTTAAAAAATCTAATTGAGAAGATACAAAAGCTAATACTTAAGGAGCTCAAACTCAATGTAAATCGACACATTAAAACACTCAAAAATCACAACTTTCAAGCTCTAAGTCTAGTAGAGCTTAGAATAACCCATGTAAAAGAATTAAACAATTGGCACCTTTATTCTAGCATAGAAGGGTTATTTTGTAAGGTTTTTTTTTTGGCCTATAGTCACAATCTTGTAAGGGTTTATATGGAACGTGACTATACACATTTAAATCACAATTTGTTACCATCGCAAAGAAAAGTGGTCACCAAGGCCATGATTATAAAGGGGGTTTATTGTGTTGGGAAACTTTGAGTGAGTTTGTAGAATTTGTGAGGGAGGCCAAAGGGAACATTCAAAATTCATTCAAAATCATCACAACAGCTTTTTGTGGAGAATTTCCTACAAAAGGACAAAAAGTTTGGGATATACTTCAAACTGGGATATATTTGTACACATCTCATGCGTCAATTGCCATCTTCCAACAATTCTATGTGCATTAATAGCTTTGGAATCGAGCTTGATGCTTGCTCTATATGCAAAATCTTTTGTCGAAATGCAATAGGAAGGTGTGCAACCAACCAGTTCACCATGACTTTTGTGGGGTGCTGAATGCATGTGCCAGTGTAGTTGCACTCGAAGAGGGCAAGCATGCTCATGAACAGATTATTGAAAGGGGATGGGATTCAAATGCCTTCCTGGCCAGTAGCCTAGTTGACATGTATGCCAAATGTGGGAGCATGAAGGATGCTTTCAGAGTGTGTTTAACAAGATGCCATCTCGGGATGTGGTCCCTTGGACTGGCATGATCGGAGGATATGCCATCATCCATGGGCATGCTAAGGAAGCTCTTCAATGTTTTGAACAGATGTGTAAAGAAGGTGTACAGCCAGATGATACCACTTTTGTGTGTCTCCTCCTTTCAGCTTGCAGCCATGCAGGTTTGGTGGATGAAGGCCTGCGGTGTTATTCTTCAATGAGCACAGTTTACATGATTTCTGCAAAATTGGAACACTACACCTGCATGATTGACCTTCTTGGTCGTGCTGGCCGTCTACAGGAGGCAGAAAATATCATCAAGCCCATGCTGCGTAAACCAACTGTGGCTGTTCGGGAGGCTTTGCTTGGTGCTTGCAGAATTCATGGTAATGTGGAGATGGGAGAATGTGTGGGTAGTAAACAAGTTCTTGAACTGGAGCCTGAAAATGCTGCAGGTTATGTGATGCTATCAAAAACTTGTATGCTGCTGCTTGCAACTGGGATCTCAGTAAGAATGTTGAACGGCAGAGAAAGGAAAGAGGTATGAAGAAACAGTCAGCTCACGCCTGGATTGAAGTGAATAATGAGCTGCATACATTTGTAGTGGATGAGAAAACCACCCTCAGATCATGGAAATCCATGCAGAACTGAAGAGACTGTCAGAGCTGATGCATGCTGCAGGGTATGTCGCAGATACTAATTTTGTGCTGCATGATGTGGAGGAAGAAGAAAAGGTGTTTTATTTATGTCACCATAGTGGAAAACTGGCTATTGCATTTGGGCTCATCAACACAGCATCCAGTAATCCACTCCGCATAGTCAAGAATCTGAGGGTTTGTGGCAATTGCCACACTTCCACAAAGCTCATTTCAAAGATAGTCAGGAGAGCAATTCTGGTGAGGGATGCAAACTGCTTTCATCACATTGAGGATGGTGTTTGTTCTTGTTGCAGAGACTATTGGTGCTGCCAGTAGTCTTGTCTTGTTAATCATTGGAGTAGGTTAATTTTGTTTGTAGTGTGTATGTAGTGGTATATTACATCATAGACAAACCTGGTTCAGGGTATTCCTGTTGTGAATACAGTGTGTATATAGGAGAGAGACCAAAGTACAGAGCTTACACACATTCCTTCAAGGGCTGGTTTTCTGTTATTTCACACAAGAGACTGGAGTCTTTGGGATTAGAAAGAGCCTAGCCAAGGAGCTTAATGTGAACTGCTGGCCAAGAATGATGGTGGGGGTAACTAGCAGCAATAGTCTAGGTGGTGATTGTGCGGGGGTGCTTGCAGCTAGGGTGTTGCTTTGCATGGTAGAATGTCAAGTGCTGATGACACCAAACCCTTGCTGATGATGCCATGCTTCTGCATAGCCAGAGTTCCAGTGCTCTGGGGTGAACCTTCTTTTGCTCCAGCCTCCAACTGCAGTTCTATGCAAAGACAATCGAACACAAATTGTTAGAGCCTTCTTGAAGGTTAGGTAGCCTTTAGGAGGATAGCATTTTCCTATTCCATGGCAGAAGCAGCAAACATTGTCTTTCAGCTGTCAGTTTAGGTTAGGTGAACCTTGTACTGAAATCCATTCTCAGTGGCATTTTCAGATTCATATCATTTATGCACTTTTAATTTGATCAAATATATGTGTGAAATACAGTAGTTAGGTAGAAGTGTGGGAATGTAATGCTATTGCACCAATTCTGAGTTGCGCCTGATGATGTCAATCATTCCTCTGTGCTTGTGTCTCCATCTCTGTTTCCGTTCTAGCAAAAGATTTTGCATGTAGAGCAAGCATCAAGCTTTATTCCAAAGCTGTTAATGCACATGGAATTGTTGGAAGATGGCAATTGTTAGAGACACATGAGATATGTACAAAGACATTCCTCAGCACCAGTGCTAAGAGATATATTTGTTTTGATATTCAATTTGTTATTGTTGTAGCCACTTTTGGCAAATGAAGACCTCTCTTTAGCATAAGATCTCTCCCACTCTTACATGTGTAGATGGATCTCTTGGATCTCCCCACTCTTAAGGATTAGCCATAAGAACCCTTGCCCTCCAAGCCTCATGATCTAAGTATGTCCATTGTCTACGTTCAGAGCCTTTACCATACTTATGACTATGCCCATCCAACAAGGGCTTCAAAAACAAGCACTCACTCATAACCCAATGCAGTTCTCTCTTTTCCAAAGAAGGAACCAGTGGATAAGGGTCACGCATATGGAGCCTTGACCGATGGAGTTCTTGAAAAATCAAAGAACCAGTCGAAAAAGAACCTACCTTCCTTCACCAGAGGTCCTTTGCTGGTTCTTCACAAAATTTCAAAAAAACTGGGAGTTGGCAGTTATTTCATTCTGAAAGAGATTTGTATAAAACCCCCAGAACTGAGGGTTCATTTAATTTCAAAAACCCAGCACTGTGGAGCTTATAACAAAATCAAAGAACTCACCCAACACTGCTCACAACAGATGTGAAGGAAATCTCTGTGTGTTTGAATTGATGGAAATGTGGGTTTTCATCAATGCGATGCAACATGCTTGCCAAGGCCCCCAAGACCTGCATCTGGATCTGGAATTTCACTTGTATCAATTGAGGATCTGATGCACAAATAAAGAATCATGTTGTATTAGTATAGAATGTAGGTATGAATGTGTGCATTACAGAACATCCTAGTCAGGTATGATGGAACCAATGTACCCTGATGATGGCAAATGTCTTCAGAGGAGTATGTCTTTAGGATTTCACCCACACATAGCAGACCAGTCTGTGTAAGTGCAAAGAGGCTCCGATATCAGTATTGTGAGAAAGTTTGTGGTGAATCAAACATCAAACGATATATGTGTATGGAAATTGACATTATGCTTTTGCATCCATGCTCGATTAGGGTGTGATTCCTTCAATGTCCCTGCACATTATGGCTGCAGATTGCAGCAATTTCTTGGGCTTGCATCATGCAAACAGCCTTCATGATGGCTCCTAGTCAGTTATTTTGTAGATATTAAAAGTTATCCGTAAAGTCAGGCGATTTGAGGGCGAGGCCGGCCAGTTTCTGCATAATAAGGAATCAAACGCTTAACTGCGAATGAAATTTTACAAAACGAAATAAGTGGGACCCAAACTAGTTTTCCCACCAATTTTGGTGGTAAACTGAGTTTCATCCCCTCTTTCCTTTTTCATGAGCGCCTCCACTGCTGCTACATATATTTTCACTGCTCCTACCTGTACAACTACTATAATTACTCTCGAACCTTGTGCATTATTAAATGCTGAGTTTCAGCATTTCATATTGAGATTTAATAAAAATTTCTTACTTCGCAAATACCACTGAAACAGGGGATAGGGGGTGAAAAAGAGGGTGACTTTACGGATAACTTTATTAATTGTAAAATAATACTTTTATTTAAATATTTGTTGTTGGAAATCAGTGTTGGGCAGTTCCTTACTTTTATGAAGAATCTCACTTTTCAGTTGTAAAAAACAAATTAGAAATGCCTCGGTTTTGGTTCAACCCCAAAATGGAACTGGAAATCTGGCTCCAGATCCAGTTTTTCAAAGAAACTGAGTATATAGCCTGAGCTGTTGGACCATGTGTGAACTGGTTACCCAACTATTGTTTCCTTTCAAAACCATTTTTTGTAATTTAATTGAAATTTAAATGATAAAACTATGGAAATTTCAATATCTTCTGCACCTGAGGTCTAAAAATTTCCTAATGACCTTTCAAAAATTCAAGTCATTAAGGGCTTTTCAACAATACCATGAGCTCACCCAAATTCCCCTGTAAATTGTAAATTTGATTTAAATGAATGTTTAGTGAAAAAATTGCTCAATATTGAATAACTTCTGCACCATAGGTCAAAACATTATGAAACCAACTTGGTGCACCCTCACTCATCAAGGGCTTTACAACAATACCATGAGCATGACAAGATGACAAGAGGCACCCTTGCTTGGGAGATCTCAACATGACAAACAAACAACCTAGCTTCCTTCATAGATACACTAGTGTAGCCTATGCAATTGTTCCAAGTGTGAACTAGTTACCCAATTTATTTTCCTTCCAAAATCATTTTTGTAACATAATTGAATTTCCAATGACAAAAAACTATTAAAAATTCAATATCTTTTACATCTCAGATCTAAAAATTTCCAAATCACCTTCATTAAATCCTATTTGTCAAGGGTTTTTCAACAATACCAAGAGTGAGCCCAGATTCCCCTATAAATTTTAATTTTGATTTAAATGAATTTTCAATGAAAAAATGGTTCAATCTTCAATAACTTCTCCACTAGTGGTGGAGACATTATGAAACTAACTTTGTGCACCCTTATTAATCAAGGGCTTTCTGTAGTGCTAACTCATTGTTTGGGTGGCACCACAAGGAATGCCACACTTTCATGTAATAAAACCCATTGAATTTTAAGAAATGTTTTCATTATTTTTTATCCAATAAATACATTAATTGGGTTGTATAAAGTTTGAAACTTTAATGGATTAAAATGTATTTTGAAATTTGATATTCCTCATAATTTCTTAATAATTTTTTTTCAAGAAAGTAATATTGAATACGTTCTTTAAATTGTTTTGGTTAGAAACACTTTTGATACATATTGGGGGAGGGGGGGTTCATATGTAATTTTTTAAAGGCATTTTGAATTATATTTAATATGAATTTAATTAATTGAATAAATATAATTTAGTTATGAATAATATTTGGCCTTAACCGATCTTTGAAATGATTCCTTGTGATACCACCTGATTAAACTTTCATCTTGTGACAAAAGGCACTATGGTTTGGTAAATCTCAATGTGACAAACAAACAAAAAATAAAAATAAAAATAAAAATAATCTGCTTTCATATATATATATATTCCAATTTCAATCTTGGGTCATATTAACCGAAAATAGTGTTTAATTGTTCATTCATTAAGCTTTGGTTAATATTTATTTTAGTCTTTTTTTTCAAAACCATGTATTTCCATTTTCATTCCAATTTCATACATGAATAGAATTTTGGTTCTAAAAGAATACAAACCAATTGGAATTTGAGTTCTTGTTTTGAAAATCAAACCCAATTTTAATTCAACTTTTACCAACTAGAACCAAAATTAAAACGGGCAATTTGGCCTGCCAAAGTGGGTACCTACCTAACAATAGTTAGAACTAGTGTTGTGTAGGTAAATTTAAATACACATATACTTGCCATGTCAAGCCAATTACATGTTAAAACTTACCTATAATGTAAATAAGTTTTAAAAATAGTTACATTTACCTTGCCCACTATGTAAATAATTTTTTTACACTTACACAAGGGAAGTGTAAAAAGTTTTCATTTATAGTTACACAACCTTGTGTAAATGTCTTGGGGTGTGTAAATGTATATATTGAATATATTCATATTGAGTATACTTATTTGCAATCCATATTAATTAGTTGTCAGTGCATCCCAAAGTTCAATTTTATTTTATTTTTGCAATGGGCCACTTTGATTACCCATTATATTTTTAATGCTCCCCAAATATAACCTTTTACTACCAATAAGGTGCTTTTGGAAGCATTGCCCTTTAGCCCACCTATAATATGCAATACAAGCCTACACAAGGATATGGGACAAATTATGGTGTTATTCAGGAATAAGGTAGATAACTTGGTGACCAAACATTTAGTATATTATAAGGTTTTAAATCCTTTAAAATCCTTGAACTTTCCCTTTCTTTTCTGGGGAGTTCAAGATGTCTTCACTTGAAAATTGCAGCCATAACCATGAAAATCACAAAATAAAGACAAAACATGAAGGAGATACAAGGTCTTGAAGTAAAGGGGGTTAGTGTTTGATGATGGGTGTGTTAAAACAATTTGTGATTTGGAGTTTAAAATCTTTGGACATTGTTCCATTGCCTTTGGAGTTCCAATGTATTTTTAAAAATTTTAATTGGTATACCCATAATTTTTTTAATCGCTAAAAATGAACAAGAAATGAAAAAGATATGGGGTCTAAATGTAAAGGGGTTTAGTAGATTTTTTTTTTTAAATCTATGATTTGGACATCTTGTTTTCTTTGTGGAAGATTTTGTTTTTGTTGTTCCTTTGCTTTTAGAGTTTAAAGATATGTTGTTGCTTCCGCTTGGTGCACCCACGACCATGAAATTAAAAAAAAGGAGAGCCAAATTATTATCACAAATAGTGTGGGTGGCCCAAACCTTGAATTGGGTTCGAATAATAATTGATAACATTTAGATACATGTTACTTTTGGAAATCCACCTTCACTCACATTAAGGCCATTATCAAAAGTTAAATTGCACTTGTTTTTCTTGTTGGGCAACAAGGCTTATGTTAATTTTGTGAAAAAAAGTTGTTATGGAATCAATTTATGGTTACAATTTTTTTTTGACAAGTCAAATCACACCCAACCCTTTGGAAGGTAGTTGTTTATGATTTCTTGCTAGCGAAAGTTGGGCTTGCTAGAAAGCATGATTTAGGATTAGAGCCTCACTAAAGAGCACTTGAACATTGTTGATCTATCATCACAACATAAGGTAAGTGCTAGTGCAATCATAAAATAAGGAGTTTGAAAAAATCTAAGACAATTTTAATGGAGGTGAATTAAAATATCAAGAATTTGCATGCTATACATTGTTGTTACTTTTGCACACATAAAATCCTTCTTTATCTTCTTTATGGAATACCATGCTTTGTAGCTTCATAGGATTTTTTTGATTAGTCGCAAAGTTATACTTTAATAAATGACACAACACATTTGATGTATATAAACTAACCTTTCTTGCACTAAGCAATTAATAATCTATTTAAAATGCACCTTACATAAAGGTTTGACAATCCATTAACATTTATGTAATGGTGCATTCTCACAAGATTAATGATTGAATCAAATCCCCAATTAATCGTCTAGAGCTCTAACCATTTCACTCTGTCTTCATGTCCCAACATCAACCCTTGACAAAACAAAATGGATGGTACATGTCTTTTCTTGACATAACTATTGTTAGGCACATCATAATAAAATTCTAGTAGTAGACCTCAGTCCAAGATTACAAGTGAAAACCACCTCTATACCAATGCAATTTTCTAGATTTATTCTCAACATGAACAATTGGGTTCACAATTAACTACCTTGCTCCTAAATAGTGTTTCCAACTGCTTCTTCCTCTTTTCCTCGTATCCACACTCCCAAGTTCATCTTGTCATCGAGCTTCCAAACTTTTCCTTCAATGCAATGTTATCCTCAACCATCCACCTCCTTCCCAAAACAACAAGAAAAATTTGCATCACAACCCAACACCCATAGAAAACAAAAACACACAACTCCTCTCCATTGTCTCTTGATCCTTCATTATGGACATCACCATCTTGGGAAAGAAAAAAACACTAGAAAAACAACTTTCCTCCTTGCAACATAAAGTTGACAACAACTTCTTTAAACCCTAAACTAGTCCCCATTTACACACCTTTGCATTTGATCCATGTCATCCTTGAAATGTTCTTTTCACATTAACACCAAAATTCTGAATCGCCACATTATTTTGGGTCACATTGGGGTCACTAGAGAGCATGATTTAAAATTAAAGCTTTATCAAACAACACTTAGGCACCATTGATCTTGCCAACACATAGACTATTCGTTTAGATGGCTTGTTATCACTATCATTGGTTTATGTGATTGATGGGACAAAGTGGAGAGATTTTCTGTGCTTGAAAATTATTTTAAAAAGTGGGTGACATCCAAAGATGGAATTTGTCTCCATGGGAACAAGAGTCGAAGCTTTTTTGAAATACTTACAACCACCATTGCCTATCCCCCCAATTTCCAAAGAGGTTGTTGTTTGAATTTATTCAGAGTTATGGTTTCAAGTGTTCAATCCCCATATATGTAATTTTAAAAAAACATGAAAACCTCCATCTCATTTACCATTATTCTTAGGTTTTTCCCCAGCCATGTGGTTCAAGATGTATAATCTCTAATTGAAAAGCACTATGGCCAAGTCATTCATCCCCCATACACACACACACACAATTTTACCACATTTGGAGTCTAGACTACCCACAAACATATTGGAACTATATTGGTCATTTTCCACAAAAAAAAAAAAAACCCTAATTCACACATCAAAACTTCCCAATATTTGTCATTGTTCAATATTGCAAACCCTAACTAACATCACCACCACCACACCACAGACCTACCACAAGCTCATCACCCTCCAATTGATTTTTTTGGAGAAAAAACTCTTTTACACAAATGGAAAACCCCATTGCAAAGGGACCATAACAATGATTTCAATGCCTTACTTGTTGCTAGCAGATCTGCTGGTCCATATATTGTTGGTAGCTTCAAAGTCCCTCTTCTGAAGGAAATTGTTTGTCACCTTGTGGACACCTCCTACAATAGTGTCCTACTTTTGAGTACTAGTTCAAATCTCATGTTCCAATCCCCATGTTCCACCAACACTTTGCAAGCAAACACACTTGACTTCTTGGTGCTCCTAGTGGAGCTAGCTTACCACTTGTGGGTTTTGTGAAACATGCAAATTCCTTTGAACTCAATGCTCCATAATGCACTTTTGATGTCTATTATTGCACACTTCCACACACATGCATAAAACATTAGACCCCCCTCCCCCTTCCTCACACCAACACCAAAAGTGAAAAATAAGGCATGGACTACAAATGTCTAGACTCCAAGCCAGGATGAATTTCAACAAAAGGTCAAAGAAGGCTTTAAGAAAAGCCTTTCAAAAAGCAAATAAGCCATATAATGGTTAGTGCCAAGGAATTTTTTTTGGTGGCAATTTTTTTTAAAAAACATTTGTGAAATTTTGTTGAGAAAAATTTGGGAGAAAACTTGTTTTTCCAATGTAAAATGTATTCATGTTTTAAGGAAAAATTTGTGACTTCTGTGAAATCAAAAATTGAAATTTCTGAAAACATTTAAAGAAAAAAAAACCCCAAAACCAAGTGCCGATTCTATTTGATTTTTTTTTCCCAAGACATATTTCCAACCATAATTTCGCATAGAAACTTCTGAACAAGACTATTACTCTACATCTAGTCATACCCATGGCATACATAACATGCTAATATCCACCCAAAATCGGAAAAACACATGTTATTTGCTTTAATATTATAAAAAGAGAATGTTTGATCAAATATCTTTGGGAAATTATATTTTTTGAAATCCAAAATACACATGTGTTTTCCCCTTATGGTGATTGTCTTTTGGTTCCATTTACTTTCAATAATTTTGTATACAATGAAGTTTTAATTAATATGAATGAACAATGAAAATGCCATGTTACTAATTTGGAACAGATCCCCATAGACAAAATATATGTATAGGGTAAGGAATCCCTTTGAGCCTGTTCTTGGATTGTTGGGCAAAGTTGAGCCCTCCTTCAAATCCAGGAAGAGGGTTCAAAGGGGGTTTTCCTTCCACAACATAAGAACTTTTTCAATTTCAAGGGACCTTTTTTTCTCAAAGAAGTGCCTTAACACTTTTGTAAAATCCCTAAATCAAAACTTCTTTACATGACCCATCAATGCACCATACATTGAAAACCAGTTATGACTCAATTATGAGTGAACTCCAACTAAATTACTGAAGTTAGCTTTACATCTTCTGAAATTCTAGATTTTGGGTCAAAAAAAAGAACATGTAAGTTGGTGCTAGCAATGTTGAGAAAAAAAAAAAAAAAGAATCCAATCATCACAAGCGCCATTGCCATAGGAAACCATTACCCTATAAAGTCCCTCCCCACCATCACTGAAGTTCTTCTTCTCCTTATCATTGTTGTAGCTATGTCCATCATTAAACCACATTTGTAATAGAACCAACTTTATGTGACATAACTAAAAACATTTTTTGCATATCAAAGAAATGACATGAAAGCAATCCAAAAGAAAATCACAAGTCTTTTGAACAAGGATTTTCTTAGAACAATTTGCACCATGAATGGGATGAGGCATTGATGATGATACACATGGGAATATGTGCCCCAACCCCGCCCTCTAGTCCATAGGGGTTGAGGCACCATATGTGAAGACTCAAGGTGTTAGCCAAAAATTGCCCTTGGCTCATGTGGATCAGGTTGACTTGCATTCCCATTTTAAGTGCACATTGTTAGGTCAATTTTGACTATTGGTCCCATTGCCTTCTTTGGGTAAGTCTTTAGGAAACAATTATCCAAGTTACAGCCATGATGTCAACACTTGTGTTCGAAAATTTCATTCTCTTGGAAATCCACACCTATCCATATGAGTTCCAATTTGAATTGCACCTCCTTAGATGTATCCAAAATGTAGGCAACCATCAAATTGTAATATAGAGTCTCCATGCCCTTTAGCATCACATACATGCCTTTCAATTTTTGTTTGGATTCAAGTAAGGCTCATCGTGAAGATGTTCATTTCCTATGAATATGGAAATTCCTTCATCTCCTATGAATATGGAAATTCCTTTTCTAGACCCCGCAAGTTGTGTTCCACCCAAGGTCTAGACTGGGGCTTTCAATTGTTTCAACTTTTCCTACAATTCAATAGCTTCGTGTTCGGCCTTGTTAACCCTTGACTCCATATTGTGCAAATGTCCTCGCAACTCAACTTGTTATTCCATGCATTTTGCCATGGCCTTTAGTTCTACAACTTGTGATTTGTTTGGAATTTCGAGGTTGAAATGAACCTTGTAAATGAATGATTAAATCCACGATTGACCACATTTTGCATCTCCATTTCACCACCATCAAACATGCCATGAAAATTTCAATCAAGATCAATTTCATCATTGTGGCAATTCGCATCAAGAGATATGCTAAGGGGGATTAGCACCTCTAGGGGTAGTTGGGATTTTAAAGGCTTTAAATGGATCACCAAGGCAAGTTTCAAATGAGTTCATGATTGTTCACAAAAGGTTTGGTTGTTTTTGTGCTCATGAACTCCTAGGAATTGTTGTCCAATTCATATCAATGCCTAAAATTGCCTTAGCATAACCCATTTGTGCATAAATAAATGCACCATGTTGTCTATAAAAGTACCATCTCCCCCAAATAATTAAATTAACTTCCATTAATTGCAATGTCATATGCTGTTTTCAATAATTGTTGAAATGGGTCGCATTGTTTTTGACATGAATGTCATGTTATGCATTAGCAAAAAATTGTTGATGTGACCCTAATTAACATATTGACTTGTCACATTATGTGTCCAAGCGTTCGGTACATTTTGCCATCCATTGCATGCTTGGTAAATACTTTTTATTCTAAAATCTATATTAAAATTGCACTGCCAAAATCTATTTTACTTTTGAAATACATTATGAATTTGAATAAAAATATAGATTATAGTATTGAAGTATTGCAATTACAATTACATTCATACATTTGAATTCATACATAATTGGAGAACTAAATCAAATCTCCATAGCCATTTCTTACTATAGAAATCAAATTACTTAAAAAATAAAAAACAAATATACACAAAATCAAATTATCCAAAATCAAATGGAAGAAGAAGTTTAAAAATTTCCATCCAAGTAAGTGTTCAAAAAGTATGAAAAATTGTGTTCACAAAAACTTCATTACCCTACAACTAGAATTTTGAAACAATGAATTTGCAACTATGATGTGATTATCCCATGAAAATATGAATAATTAAAAACAATCCCACATAAAAAAATTGTGGAGTTTTATTGTAGTTTCATATTAGTCCCAAGATGGACCCTATATGTATGAATGTATGCATAGTATATACAATTTTGGTCAACCATGATTGATTTTGTTACCAAGTTGCACAATAGCCACACATGACAACTACAATATAATTGGAATAAATGAAACATTCATTAATAACTTTTTCACAACTATTTTACAACTATTATATTGGATCTTTGTGTAAGTACCCAACTATTAGTCACAATAATAACAATAACAATTAGTTTATCATATAATTAACTAGGAATACAGAAATAATTAAATAATAATATTTTTATTTTATTATTTAAAACTAGGCTACGTTATAAAAGTTAATAATAGTTAACCTATGGTATTATTTAATAATAATATAATTTTGATTCTTATTGACATACATTAGTATATAGATTCCAAATAATAATTAATATCATTACTTATTAATTATTATGAACTGTAATAGTTAGTATACCTAGTAAATAAAGTATGTTAAGGTAGAATCGCCCATCATTAATCATTGGCTATTAACTAAACAATTTTGAACATTTTTTTTTCTTATCTATTTTGTGTGATGCAAAGCATCATGGGAATGTCGAGGAAAACTTTTCAACTCCAACGGCAAAGGAACAACATAGAAAAAACACATTAAAATAACATAATTTTTTTCATAAAAAGACCATTTATTTTTAAACCTCATATATATATATATATATATAATTTGTTTTTAACAATTTAAATTGCCACAAGTGCACCAAATTAAGATATACATTGACTATTTAAGTTTTAAAGGTAAATGAACAATATAGAAAAGTTATGAAAAAGATGAATGTGTTGAATTTTAAAGTGTGAATTAAGTTGGTGATTGAACATTGACCTTACTTACTTTTGACAACCATATATTTTTCATATTGTGTCCTTTTTGAATAATCTAAATAGTTGTGGGTGTGCCAAATCAAGGTTTAAAAAGAAATTTTGCACTTGAGAAACAAATTTAGGATTTGAACCTCAATGTTCATTCACTAGCTTATTTTGTAGTACTTGTAAGTAAGTTGCAACTAAATTTTTTATCCCATATTATTTGTCCTACCTTTTGAATTCGTAAAATATGTAATTAAATGCATTATGAGTATTATATAAAAAATGACTCGTGAAATAAATTAACAAAAGAAGGTTTGTAATTAAAAGGTTAAACCCAAAATAAAATAGGATTAACCCATATTACCTACCTACCTACTTATCTATCTGTGCTTAATTATCTACCTATTTAGCATAGGAAATGTAGGTAGTAATGTTTACCTACCTATTGATCTAAGTGCCTTGTGTTAACATCTTGTCAATTTTTAATTGGATGATCTAAATTAAATTGATTAAAATATTAAATATCAAAATAAATTTAGAATTGCCATGTGTCCATTGATGATTTGTTACCACATCATTGCCACAATAGCACATTGTTGTTTATGTAGTTGCATATAGTTGTAATGTAATGACATAATAATTGCAATGTAGTTGTGTGAATTGTGTACATATACAACAAGTTGTGTCCATTACAACTCTTGCAACTTGCCAAATAACACTCACACTATAAAAATGCTTTGAATTGCAAGTGGTCATTGCAATTCAAAAACACAATTGCAAGCTTAGTTACAAAACACCTTATTTTTTCATAATGAAAAATTATAACTTGTAACTATTGGTTATTCATTATTAGCCTACTACAACCTATTAGCTTTTGACAATGCCAATTTATTGCAATCTTCCAAAATATCCTTATTTGCCTTCTTACCCTTTGTTTGTTTGTTTGGAAAAGGCCTCAATTTAGATGTTGGTGACATTGGGTCAATTCATTCATCTCCAAGTTTATCATATTGTCTTTAACACCTTAACATGATTAAAAGTTTAAAAGTTTAGGTATTAGATCTTTTTAGCTAATATAAAATTTACAATTTAAGTTTGAAGGGTTAAGTTTTGCCAAGCTTGGGAGTTATTGCATAAATGGTATGATAAACATCAAGGAGGTTGAGCCGATGAAATTCAACAACAATTATAAAATAATCAAAGAATTTGAACTTCATCAACCTTTAATAATTAATTATTTTCTTCCAAGTATAAGGTGGTGATTGGTCACATGATCACAATCCTCACATGTTGAAGAAGAAAATGAAGAATTTGGGGTGTAGAATGACACCCTCACAAGATCCCACATTTTCTTCCTTTTTATCTTTTCTTGAAGGCAATAAACACATGTGTTAAAATTGGATTGCCTTGTTCCATTAAAAAACTTTTTGTTGATTATGTGGATGTTGTTGGGAAAAAAATTCCTTCACTTGACTTCTATTGCATTGGATTACCTTGTTCGAAACTAAGCATGTTTGGTCACAAGCTAGAAAGGGGCGCTTTTAGTTTATGACCTTTCCAACTTATGATTGATAAGGCTTGAACTAGGGTTTGTTTTCAATTTTGTGATATTGAAAATTTGATGATTTTTTCCAAATTTTTTTTAAAAAAAGTTGAATATACACTTGGAAAAAAATTACAAATAATTGCCAATTTTTCTTTCAAATTATTGATAATATTTGATAAGAAAAGATGCTTGTTGAATAATTATTTTATTTTTTGGATTTTCTAAATGTAGTTAAGTGTCAATTATTTTTACAAGGTTGTATGAAAAATTACAATCCTGCCTAAAAACAAATATTTAAAATTCCTTGTGGATTAAACATCAAATACACAAAATTTTATCAATTTTTGCACAAAAAAATTCAAATATAAAAACATGACTATTGAACACCCTTGTGTGATAAGGGCTAAACAAAGGGTTCACAATCCAACTTGCAATTGAATTCAATTATTAGTTGGACCATGAAATGTTTTGTGCAAGAAGGGTTGGATAGGGTGGTCATAGTCTAGATTGTGACCAAAGTGTAGTCACACATTGGACATGGGCTTATTTCATGTGTTGGAAACCCTTGTCCAAATTGTGACTAAATTTGAAAAGGTTGGATGTTGAGTGACCTTGTATAAATAGTGCTTGGATAGGATGGTTGTAATTTAGATTGTGATCAAAATTTGGTTGCAAGTTGGATAGGGGACTTGGAAACCTAGTTGTGAAGTTTAGATATCCATTTTTTATTGTTTGGATTGTGATTAAAATTTGGTTGCAATTTAGACAATGGATGTAGTTTGAAATAATTACAAAATTACAATTATTATAATTGCATATTTATTGTCCATGTTGGAAGTGATGTTTGGTTTCAAATTTGTTGGCCCATAATTCAATGTGCATAATTTACAAGGTCATTGAATATTCATTCATTAAATATGAATAAACAAAATTATTACGAATTGTTTCAAATTTTTCTATTGTGCCAATGCTAACCAATGTTTGTTGAAATAGATGGACAAATTGACATTTTTGGATGGACATTAATGTGATAGTTAGTGCAACAATGATGTGCCATGCCACTAACACAACCTTCCTTGAAAATGGTGACTCAACCCAAGTGTGGGTTGTGGGGAGTCTTGCGAGTCATGTTAATTCATGATTTGTTTGTGCACCGTTTTGTATCTAAACAACATTAACTGTATTTTCTTCTTACTTTTGTAATTTGACATGGCTATCAATTCAACTTGGGAACTTTACTTGGGAAATTTACTTAATCTCATTGTAGAGCTCACACACTTCCTTGTCGAGAATTAGAGAATGCATTTTGAATTTGCATCCTAATGCAAAACTAAAAATCAACAAGATTCATCATTAGTAACCACTTGACAATCTAAGAATGTATCACAAGCTTTGCACCATGAAACAAATCTTAAAACAACAATTTTTAAAAAATGATTAAAATATTATGACTTGCAAATGAGTGGAATTCATGTTACTTATGACATACTACTCATATTAATGTGACTTGTGCCATTAGCCCAAGTGTGAACAAGGTTAGGTAATTGTTCAAATTGGGAACAAAAGCATGATGATATAGCTCAAATTGTGAAAAAAATAATTCAAGTTTTAAATGAATTTTCATTGACAAAAGTTATTCAAAATTCAATATCTCCCCTACCTTAGGTTTAAAACTTATGAATTAACTCCAAGAGATTAGGTCCATCAAAAGCTATCCAGCAATACCAAGAACTTGCCCCAATTTCCCTAAAATGTCTAGTTTTTATTTTAAAAAAATTTCTTTGAAAAAATTTCAAAAACTCTTGCATATTGTTCAATATTCAACAACTCTTGCATTATAAGTCTAAGCATTATGAAGCCACCTTGATGCACCTTACTCATCAAGGGCTTTCTAATGGTACCAATAGAATAGGGGGGGGGGGGGGGGGGGTCGGACGCTTAGAG
>Ga0116227_10003860_pt1 | contig 32921 bp, 20 predicted proteins | sample S1TSphgellanicum_FD_89693 | JGI IMG/M metagenome (GOLD analysis project Ga0116227, IMG submission 89693) | Host-associated microbial communities from peat moss isolated from Minnesota, USA - S1T2_Fb - Sphagnum magellanicum MG | ecosystem: Host-associated > Plants > Peat moss > Unclassified... | reverse complement strand
GCGAGGTGTTTTTCCCCTTGCTGTCGAGCTCTGAACATTCGGGAGTCCCGGAAGACTCCCAACCTCCAACTTTTCCAAGTGTTGGGCTTCACCCCCACACTTGGCCAAAGTGGGGTTGCGACATGGATACCCATAAGGTCAATGGGATGTGTGCACACTCATTGATGGATGCCTGCAATTGAGGGATGGGATAGTCCAAATCGCATACAAAGTGTTATGCCAAAAACAAGGGAAGATAATCAAAAGGCTAGGAAAACTAGTTGAATTATAAGCCAAACACTTGCCCTTGGGCTAAAACATGAGAAAATTCAATTATCTTCAGATAAACCTCAAATGTCCCATCAGAAAGCATGTTGGAAAGGGTATGATGGTGCAAACATTCCAAGATGGAATCTTGAAGTTGAACCATTTATTACCGAATGAATTATTCAAATGGAGGAAAACACGCACGGGCTAGGGGTGGTAAAAAATCACATGTTGTGTTGAGGTGTTGCTGGAAAAGAAATGTGTTATTGTCAACTTGTGTTAAAATTTCAAGAAGGAAAAAACATTGATCAATCATAAACTAAGCAACTATGACTAGAACAACAAGGGCCCAACTCCTTAAATAGGTTGTTGGGGCAATGGTGTATGTCAATATGAACCCGACTCCATCAAAGGTTATTGGGAGGGAGGATTGTTTATCAGCTAAAAGTCTTTTTGGGCTATCAAAGGATTTTGGACCCCAAAAACATCCAAACATTTTATGGAAGGAGGAGTCAAAAGAAATAAAGGACCTTATGAAGGTGGGAAATGAAGGTGTGCATCATAAAATATATGATGGGCGTTGCACAAAACAATAAATTTGAATTCCAAAAGCCACATAAACATCACCCATTCTCAAGAAAAGGTCCACATGTTAAACATCTTCTTGTAAAGCATATTTGATGAAGGATGATATGAAAGTTAAAGTGCCCAAGAAAACCCCCAAGATTCAAATTCCTTCGAATGGGGTGATAAACGAGGATGGGGTGTTAAAATCTAGTCATAGACCAAAGGGTGACCATGTAGCACATTTTAAAAATTGGATAGAAAGACCTATCGCACGAAATTAAGTCTGAAAATGTTCATAAGCAAATGATACTATTGAAAGGGACCTATGATGTGAATGTCATCTGCAATGGATGAAAATAAACAATGAAACTCTTTGATTCTAAACTTCTATGGCACAAATTAGGGTTTCTTTTTCCAATTTCGTGATGTAGTTGAGATGGCTATTATCTCAAAAGTCATTTAGCCAAATTTGGCCACATGTACCAATATGGAAGCAAGAAAAAATCAAAATCTTTCTATATGTTTGGCTACCTACTAGAACTAATAATAAAAATCTAACCATTTGTTTAAAAAAATTTGGAAATCTGGTGAATTTTTGGACCACTCTTTTCATGGAAAATCCTTCATATAGGTCAAAATCATATTTTTCAGGTAGGGATTTGGCGAAAATTCGTTAGTAAAAGAAACCCTGACTCATATTGATCTTAATGAAAGGTTGGTATACCCTATTAGCAACGCCTTCATTGGGATCACAAAATCAGCAACTCCTTAGTTATATGGCTGAGATTGATCTCAATGAAAGGTCATGTACCCTACTAGCAAAAGGCCTCTCTCACATGGAAATTACACAAAGCCTCCCACTCCAGCTTGGAGGGGAGATTGATTGCTCTTAGGGAGGTCACCCAAATAGCAAATTGACTTTTTGCCGAGGTTGTTAACTGACAGGTGAATGAATGAAACATGCTAACCACATTAGGAGCAGCTGCAGATCCCAAAACGTGACACCTATTTGAAAGAAACATGGTAAAGTGTATCATGTAGCATTTTGGCTGCATCAAAGGTTATCTTGGAACAGGAGCTGGTGGAGCCAAGGAATGCTGATTTGACCTATGATGAAGTGGTGCTCAAGAAAGACAGATTTGGCAAGGACTTATTGCATGGCAGACCCACTTTTGCTTCGATTCCTGAGCTTAAACAATAGTGGACATAGGTTCCCCCTCTGCTTTTTTTGTTCTCTCAAGAAACTTTGCTTTTTGGTGGCCCTATCCCACCCAACCCACTAAGGCACCCACACAAGCTAAATGCCACTTTATATCGAACTTGTTGATTCTAAGCCTAAATAATTCAGACAAGGCATCTAGTTTTTGGTGGACTGGGGGAAAGTTCAAGAGCCTTTACACACATGATAATAGCATTCAACATCAATTCCCTATTCAGCTTCAGAGTCTTGAATGCTCCATGGGATTTATATGTAGTTCAGACAACAATATTAGACTTTTTAGATGTATTTGACTTCACTTTGATTCCCAGCTTTGAAATGTTCAATGTACCCTTTTTTGCAACGAAACACTCTTAGAGCTGTATTTGACACATCACACTAACTTAAGTTGTGTTGGAGATATTCAACTCCCCTAATATTTCTTCACCTAGTTTCTCATGACTCTCTACAATTTTGTTGTGTCTCCTCCTCACCTAGTATATGTGTTATCCTGGCCAGAGTGAACCAACAGCAACCAGCAGACCATCCATTGGAAGCCTCTTATGATTCAGAATAGGTGACCTCTCCTGTAATGAATAGGTTTGCTAGGTAGGTAGATAGGATGTTGGATGGCTAGTAGCTACTTGTAAAATGCATGCAAGTGGTTATTACAATTGGTAATGACTAGTGGGTTGCTGGTAGGTAGGTAGTTAAAACAGAAACTGAGCTAACCATAGTGGTTAGCAAGGAAACTGAAACCCAATGAAAAATCTTTCCTGTCCACCCACCATCCATCTCTCATGGTGTGCTTCATGGTTGTTGGTTCACCCTGGACTGTTTGTTACTACCATGGTAAGAATGGAAACTGAATTAACCATAGTGGTTAGAAAGGAAACTAAAACCCAATGAAAAAGTGTTTCCTCTCCACCCACTGTCCATCTCTCAAGGCGTGCTGGTGGCTGTTGGTTCACCCTGGCCTGTTGTTCATACCAAGTATGGTTTGTCTGCAACTCACATCCTTGGAGTAAAAGCAAACCTTCTTACTAAGCGACATTTTACCCACATTTTGCATCCTGACACTTGCTAGAATGTCATGACATCATGTTTGCCCACTCTCCCCTCACAAGCAGCTCAATTATCATTGATTTATCAGTGAGCTTAGCTATCACAGTGTAACATCTAGCACAACCCAATTGAACCCACATTGATCTGGAAGCAGTTGAACCTTTACTAGTGACATACCAACCCCTGGGGTTCATCCAGTTTCAGGAATTTGCTAGTTGGTTACTTGGGATTTGCATATTGGGCTGCCCTAAGCAGCACAGTGCTGGAAATCTTGCATTTTATGCTTGAGATGTGAGAACACTTAATACCTGCAGATCTGGACTAGAGAACTTGCATTCTCATCACTTGAAGCCCCTGATTTGAAGCTCAAAAACTTGTCATTCTTGAGTGCAAGTTTGTTGCACCAGAAATCTTTCTTCAATAGTCCAACAAAGGTGCATGTGCAGTGTACATCATGGATTCAGACCAGAGCAAACCCTGCAAATGCTCTGCTAGTTTTGGTGATCTTTTTTCAAGGAAGATTACCTATCACACTGCACATCCACTTCTCAGATCTTTGCTCACTTGCAAGGCAATGCTTACACCCAACTAGTTTCCATGGTTATGGGCAGAAAGTCAGGTTGTGACATATGCACATAGCAGACATCTAGGAGTGTGAAGGTGTGTGATAATCCGAATCCATTGACAGTTTCAGCATTTTCCCATATTGGAAGAATACCCCACTGTGCTATGCACTCTGAAACTAAAGCACTCCAACATGGAATCGACCATGGAAAGCTCTTGTTTTGGAATTTTGTGTAGAGTGAAGAGTCCTCTTTATATGACTGCTTAAAAGCATAAGAGTAGCTCCACCAACACATTGCATAGCAATCAATTGGATGATGCAAAAGAAAAACTTACTAGTTGCATTCAAAAATGGGTGAAAGTATAGTGTGGTGGACCAATTTCAACAAATGTAAAGTCCACACATAAACATACAAATTTTGCAATCCTTTTGTTAATCCACTCACAATTCCAAGCCCTTAAGCCCTAGTGTTAGGGTCATCTTCGAAAACCCATAACCTTTTTTTAAATGACTCAATCACCTTTATTTATATATAGCTTATTGTTTCCCTATATATTATTGTGAAGTTTTTTTAATTTCATTTTTTTTTTTTTTTTCCCAATTGTACTTATGTTTAAACATGAAAATTGTTAAGTGTTCATCTTATTTTAGGCCTTATTCAATGAAAACATTGGTTTTACATCATTTTTCATATTAATAGTACAAACATATTGTTTCAATTTATTCTTTAATTTTCATTTTTATGTCCAATATCAGCTTTGTAAGATATTTCTTTTTAGATTGCACATGTAGAAAAACAAATAATTTATTTCTCAAATTTTGGTTTTCACATGTCATCTATGATCAACTCATGTGATTGAAATTGATTTTTATTTTTTTTCATGGGAAATAAAGTTTACATTCATATTTGTAACATGTAACACAACATATCTATAAATTTAAGAATCCAAAAATAATATAGTGTAACTATTTTTAATTGCAAAAACATTTATGTAATACACTACACATATAAATTATCACACATATTTAAGTCCAAAATATAAAACATTCAATATGGATTATCCTATAACCTTTAATTACATTCCATCACTTATAAAAAAAATAGTGACTGTAACATCCATTTTGGTTCAACGCATCATATTTTAATCAAAAATGATTCTTTACTAGCATATTTACAAATAATGCAAAGGTTAGCATTAGCCATTGTTCAATCTAAACACCTGTTATGAAATGGCTAATTGATTCATTCATCCCCATTGCACAACGTACAACCTATTGTTGATTGGCTTGATTAATTATTTGATCTAGGTGTTGAGCTATTATTAATCGCCTAGCATGTCTTATAGTTTTAATTTTATGTTTATAGTGTTTTTGGCAAAGATTTAATAAATAACCTTGAATGGACAAATATTGTTGGAGGCCTAAGTAACCACTATGAGTGGGCGTACTCTACCAACAAATGACATGAACTCCAAATCAGGTTTTACATGCGACAGTACCTAATGTCAAATTGTCATTTTAGTGTAATACATACCACAATAAACATTAAATATTGTACATTGTAATGGATGGAACTACAAAGTTTATCTCACACATGTGTCATGACCCAAAACAATTTGTGTGAGAAAAAACACATTCTCTTTGAGTGTGGATTTGTCCCTCGATAAATTTATATTCGCAAAATGATGCATACTGGTCAAGTCATTGGACAATGAAGAAAACTATTACCTCAATTTTGAAGTAGGTTACTCTCTACCTCCCTTAACAAGGGCACTATTGCCAAATTCTGCACTTAGGTTTAACCCATACGTACCTACATGGTTTCAATAACCAATTGGCCTAGTGAGCTCTACTATAGCTAGCATTCCCATATAACATACTCATGTTATACTTGTGAACTCATGATAAGCACTTGCGTGGAAATCATGTGTACCCAACAACTCGAGGGTTATTGAATTGATGTTTAGATAGTGATAATATGGTCATGATACATTCATCCTCAAGAGATGAACTTCCTATCTTGTAATCACAATGCATAATATGAGCTTCTCCAACTTATTTAATACTTTTAGGTATAGGAATAGTGAAGAGTTCACATGGGGTTGGTGTGTAAGGAACAAGCCATTTTTCACCAAGTGTGAACTCAAGTCACTACAAGTGTAATTTTCAGGTGCATGATGATACCATATGCTTCTATCAGAGGTGTTAAATACCTCATGCATGTCACCGTCTCATAGTGTTAAAGAAGTTATATTTTAAGAGTAAATCTGAGTTTTAATATTTTATATGACAATTATTTAGGGAAACTTAACCAACCCAGGCACATCATTTTTCAAGATAATTTTACTTATAAAGAAAAAACCTGGACCTTAATACTTTAAATGATAGGTGCTCGGATGGGTTAATTGAAAATTCAAATTAATAATTTCTCCATCTCATTGTACCAAACCATATTCAATGATTAATTGCAAAGACTCCACATTTTAGCACAGTACCATGTCTTCCATATTGCAACTTGCATGATATATTATGTTTGTTTCAATAATTTTATCAGTATCCATAAAAATATATATGAATTCTTTAAATACATAATTACGAATTTATAAAATAGATATTTATGTTTTAATGCAAGTAAGTTAGTGAAGATTTTGTTTAAACACATTTTTAGTTAATAATTTATGTGTTGTTCATACCATGTTTTGAAGTATGGCAAGATGATCTAATACAAGATTTTCAACATATTACTGAGGTAGTAATATTCAACCTTAGTTCACCAAGTTAATCTTAACTTGTATATTTTCATAATTCATCTTTTATGTGCATATATGTAATCCTTCCATTTAAATAGAAAATAGCGGATTTGAATTTAAGGTCCATCCAAATAGTTTACATGGTGCAAACATTTTTGGAAACCCCAAATGTATTTTACCAAATCTAATTGATTGCATTTTTATAAATCAAATTTGGTGAGCACCAATTACATTTTTTGTTTTTCTTTAACAATCTTCTTTGTTCACCTTCAGATTAGTGTTTTTGGAAAAAATGACTTCAATTTTTTTTTGAATAATTTTGAAATGCGTTCAAACACCCCCCCTCCCCCACCCCCCACAATTGTGAACCCAAAACCACTTGCATGTCTTATGCAAAATCCTACACCTTGTGATATCATATTAAATTTGAAATTGGATGGTTGAGGATATTACAACAAATAACAAACATACATCAGTATTCATATGCATAGTCATCCCAACCAAGGTGTAACTGCATGATGGAATTAGAAAAAAATTATACATAAAAAGGGACCAAAGTTCAAAACAGCCTAAACTTGAAGTGACCATGGGGGCAAGGAGGATGCGTTGATTGCATGTATATATACATGGGCCAACCATCATAATATGGACATGGAGCCATGGGGATCACTAAACACCAAGGAGTGGGAGGAGGGTTAATGTGTACTTCAGTAGTTACAATGGTTGGGGATTAGGACATCCACCACACACACCTAATGGTTGAGACATGGTTGCATCTAAAGGTATGCTCCAACATGATGCCCCCCCCCCCACATCTAACCCCAGGAAAAAGATGGGCCCTTTTTGAGAGCATGCATATCATAGTACCTTTACCATTTCGACATAAATTTTTTTTTTAAATTTTTTTTGATGAACTTTTGAAATATTAATTTATTATTTATACCGAAATTTTAATAAAATTAAATTAGTCAATTGTTATGTTTTGAACAACATACCTCTCATATCAGAGACTTGATAGTGAGCCAGTCTAGGCACACTAGACTACTCCACAACAATGGCAATGTCTTGTTTATTATTTTTTATAACCATTACTTGCCAAAAATTTCAGAATTAAAAAAGCAAATGTTGAAGTTAAGTTTACAAATCTAATTAAATATTCAACAGTTTGTTGCCAAAATGGTAAAGGCACTACGATATTCAGCCATCTTTTTGGCAGCATGCAAATTTTATTTTAAAAAGCTGGTTTTTGACTTAAGTAATACCCCATCCTAAGAGCTAGTGTTTCTTTTACTGGCGAATTTTCACCAAATTTCAACCTGAATAACATGATTTCAACCTATACAAAGGGTTTCTCATGAAAAATTTTGCCCAAATTCACTAGATTTTGAAAAAAAAAGAATCAAATTTTCAGATTTTTATGATAGGTTTCAATAAGTACTCAAGAATATAGAAGGATTATGTTTTGTTCCAACTTTCATAGCTAGTATGTAGCTGAATTTCATTACATTATTTCTGTATGATTGGCACTTTGGCTACATCACAAAATCCTTAAAGGAAACCCTGCTAAGAGTGTGGGTTTGATGATTAGTGCAAATAAGGGATCGAAACCTGTGCCACACCAGATCATACGTGGGAACTCCTCCAGATGTTAAGCATCCAATGGGGTAGATCAACCTGTCATTGAACCCTTAAGCATTCAAGGTAGGCTAGGTCCAAGGGGAGGGCTCCATTGTTTCTAGTGTCCAAACAAAACTTGAACCCCTTTTCTTGATGCATTTGACACACTAAAAATCGTTAAAAAAATTAGAAAATTATAACCCCCCAAAGTAAAGGGGGTCAAGAACTCAAAAAAACAAACCATCAAACACCACAAAGGCTGATTCCTAAACATCGAAAAACTTTATTGTATGTTGTTCTGTTACTAATAGAGTTGAAAGATGATTTATAGAACTTTAGGTGGCACTCCTATAGCACTTTAAATCATTTAAAATGAATATAAAATAAGAAAGTTATGAGGTTTGAAAATAAAAGGGGTTCAAAGAGAAGAAAAAAAGAACAACATGGTTTATAAGTTGGAAGGCTTATTTTTCTTCTTGTTATTTTTTCATTATTCTTTTTCATTTGCACTGCAAAGATGATTTCTAAAGCTTGAGGTAGTGCTCCCATGACATTTTAAATCACTCAAAATGAAGCACATATGATGAAGATACAAATAAGTGTTCAGTCATAGGCAGATGATCAGTGATGGGCTAGTCTATCATAAGGACATTTTCAACATTTAAGATTCATGAATATTCTGTGGCATTAAAATCAAATACAGTTACAATTTAAAATACCAATTATTAGTCAAATGCAAGATATCCAAATCTATATTCTCATTGCTTATCATTATTACTTCCCACATAAAATCTAGCAATTCAAACATCATTCCATTCAATTATTACAACTTAAATTATTGCAATGAATTCTAACATTTTAATTTTGAGTAGAGCTGGGTTAGAAACTTAGCATTCTAATAATATTAAACTAGAAATTTTGTTTGCAGATATGTATACTCTTGGTAAATACTTGAAAACTATCAACACATCTATCTATATTCTTATAACTTTTAGAGCTATTACAATAATAGGTAACACACTTACTAGGGCCACATTTTCAAAAGTTGAACCCTTTTTAATTATTGTCCTTGCTATATGAATTTGTTTAGTCACCGAATAAGTACCCCCCAGCTTTTATAATGGGGGTATTAGTCCAAGGTGGGACAGGAGCGAGGGGGACGACAAGCTGAAAGCACCTATTCCCGTTCGAATCCAAGGCCCTTTCAATCATCGGTCTACGCACGCTTTCTTCCGACGGCTGCTGCTTTGTTTCTTCCTCCGCTCTGCGTTTCCGTGCTCTGCCTGCCTGCCTGCCTGCTGTGTGCAGCTCGTTTTCCGTCCGCCATTTGCACGGCAATCTGTTCGGAATATACGGAAGGACAGGAGGCAGGAGTGCGGAGGAGCAAGCTAGCTCTCTGTTGACGGTGTCTTGGAAGCGTCCGCGGGTTGTATTGGTGTATTGGAAGAGCTGTCTTCTTGTTCGAAGTATGCAGCAATTGTAGTAGTGGTAGCGCGAGGAGCAGGCAACTTCTGCAAGGTGAGATATTGTGTGAATTTTTCTTCCTTTAAATTGACTTATTGTCGACATCAATTGTTCCGGCATATCAAAGAAATTATTTTCAAGTATTTAGAATTTTGTAGGGGAAAGAAATCAAAAGGAGGATTCCAACTATATCAGCTCAAAGCTTGTAGTCATTATTAGGTCTGCTTTGGAAGAAAAACGTTTCTCCTTCGTATTTGTTTCCCGTACCATTGAATTTCTGTTTTATTTAGCTTGTTGTTCCTGTTTGCGATTTTGTATCGATGATCGTTAGAGATTTTTTTTTTAAAAATCTCCACTTTTGAACGTTTCCCCTGAAGTTAGTAGTTCCTCAGCAGCAGTGAAACTATTTCACATGATGGGAATTCACTATGGTTTCCGCATGTGCTCTTCTTCAAGCTTCCCGAATTGCCAAACACATGATGCAGGTCGCAGTGCAGTTCTTTGATGGATTACACCATGTAGGTTTAACTCCAGGCTGATGGATTGTGGCATAATTACAGACTGACTTGTGAGTACAGTGGTAGTGCTGGAGGGAAGTCTACTTTTCCAAACTTCCTCAAGGCCAATTGAGCTAGTCCATTACACTGTTGTGAAAAAAATGCCTCTGTCATAAATAGGTTTGATTCAGAAGATCTGAGGCCAGTTTGCAGTGAAGAATTGTGGGTTAGCAACAATTGCAATCACTCCTAGGTGAGCTTGTAAGGCTCTGAGTAAAGTCAGCTCTATTGTACCATCACAGGTGCCCTATGTGTAGTGGATATCCTGAGCTTCAACCTGAGAATAGAATTTGATGGCAATCAAACTCAGTGAGATTTCCATGCTTGATGATTTTCTGGTGTGTCCATGACTTTTTAGTGTCAGGGAGGGATGCATCCAACTGTTTCTGCATTCAGGTCTTACTGTTGTATTGATCAAGATTCATCAGGCTTGCAGCCAAAGACATCTGTCCTGAGGACGCTTGAATCTTTCACCTGTAAAGCTGGGATATGGATTTTGAATGCCTTGGTGGTGAAAGAGCTCATGTTGGCATCTCCCCATTTGAGCTTGTTTCTGCCATGATCAGTTTAGAACAAGGGAGGAAAGAAACTGAGTTTCCCATGTGGGCTCTTCTTTCATAACTGGATTATTGGTTGTTGAAACTTGCCTCGGCCTTACATGCTTGTTCTCTTTTCTTCACTTTTCTTCTATGTTGGTGCATAGGAGATATACCTGGTTGAAGGTAGGTTGGTAGTTTATTGCAGAGCTGAAGATGTTCATTCACAGGCAAAAAGAAGTAAACTGAATCTCACATGTGCTATGATGTGCAACCATGCAGATGCATAAATCCTCAATGAATGCTGAGATAGGGAGGGATGGCCACTCACATGAGGTTTCAGTATCATGGAATGAGAAAATAGCAGGGTGGTGGAAGGACCTCTCTGTCTTTGGTATTGCAATTGGCTACTGTCTCTCTGCAGCTCTTCTGTCCATTATCAACAAATGGGCTATAATGGAGTTCCCTTTCCCAGGAGCATTGACAGCCCTCCAGTATGCCACAAGTGCTGGGGCAGTATACCTACTTGGCAGATTCAATGTCCTGCAACACGATGAGCTTAACCTCAAAACAATGTGGCGTTTTTTGCCAGCAGCAATCTGTTTCTACCTCTCTCTTTTCACAAACAGTGAGCTTCTCCTACATGCTAACGTGGACACGTTCATTGTCTTCCGATCCATTGTCCCTCTATTTGTGGCAGTTGGAGAGACTGTGTACTTGAAGCAGCCGTGGCCCTCTTCAAAAACATGGCTGGCTCTTGCAGTCATCATGGGAGGTTCTGTCATCTATGTGAGCACCGACACAGGATTCAATTTCCACGCCTATGGCTGGGCATTGGCATACCTTGCCAGCATGTCCATAGATTTTGTTTACATCAAGCACATTGTCATGACAATAGGGTTGAACACATGGGGTCTTGTTTTATACAACAATCTGGAGGCTCTTCTTCTCTTCCCCATAGAGCTTTTCTTGATGGGGGAAGGACTGCAGCTGCAAAGTGAGACAACAGAGCACTCAATAGAATGGGCGTCTTTTGGGGTTTGGCTGCCTGTGGGACTATCTTGTCTCTTTGGTCTTTCAATCTCCTTCTTTGGCTTTTCTTGCCGGCGAACAATCTCTGCAACTGGCTTCACTGTACTAGGTGTAGTGAATAAGCTTTTAACAGTGCTTATCAACTTACTCATCTGGAACAGGCATGCATCAGCAATTGGGACGGTTGGGCTACTGATTTGCATAAGTGGAGGTGTACTATATCAGCAAACAACAACAAAACCAAAACCTGCTGCTATTATCAAACCATCAGAAGCTTCAGAACAAGATGAGGAGAAGATGATGTTGGTGCCTGACGCAAGACTTGAACACAAGGGCAAGGAATCATCTGACAACTAAGTATGGGAGGGTTCCTCATGCCTTTCTGGCTGTCATATTGGACCACAATTGTTATTCTTGCACAGGAATTACACTTTTTCACACTTAAAAGTTATCTTTATAGGGTTCATAATGTTCTGCATATAGTTGAACAAGTAGCATAGTCAAGGTCCCAAGGGCAAAGGGGTTGAGGAAGGATTCAGAATCCAAGGGAGATTGGTGGTAGAAAACTAAATCACCTTTCAGGCTGTATAAATATCAGCAATCTATTCTTTTCATATTATGTCATGGTCAAAGGTCAGGCCATGATGATCCAGTAGAAGAAAAGGAGAAGCTGGATAAGTAGGCACTTGTTGAGGCAACTGCCCACATTTCATTTAGGTGCTGACAAAGAGAGGACAACATGAATACATGTATTTCCAAGGCATTTTAGTTCAGATTGCTAGTGTCACAATCTACACATGCTTGGTGAGTGTGGACCACCACCAGTCAAATAATTATGCAGTGATGGATGTCATGACACAAACATGAACAGGGTAGGGGAAACCAGCATGGATTTCAGATCTTCCCTTCAACCTGGGATTTGTCTTGCTGGGATCAGTTTCTACAGTTGGATAGATGTTGATGATAAGAACAAGCATGAAGAGGAAAGCTTCAAGAAACATATTCAATAAGTTTCTGCAACCTCCACTAGGATACACAAACACTCTCACAATGATCAACTCTGGTAGCCAAGAAGCATTTACAACTGAATTGTCACAAATCCTTGTTACAAACCTTGTTACATTATTGTTGACAATCTACAACACAACCCATCTCGTAGCTGTGCAAATTTTTAGAGGCATGGAACAAGATGGGTTAAGCTACTGCAAATCTCTCCACATTTGGCTGCAGAAGAACAATCGGAGACTGGGTAAAAACAAGAAGACACAAGAAAGTAAGTAAAATTGCACCAGCTTCATTGAACGTCTGTTAGTTTTCCTACAGCAAATTAGTCCCTCTTCCAGTAGCATCTCCCAAAATAATGCAATTTTGACACAAGCACAGCTAGGAGCGTGCTACAATGTGCACAAAAAGCTCATCAATTCATGGCAAGGACATTGTGAATCCACATGCTGCATGAATTGTAACTGGGATGCCAAAGAACAAGACCAAGGTCTCCAATTCCTGTTTCTCACCTATTCTCCTTTAAGAATTTATGATCCCTTCTCGGCTTGGACAAGCATGGGTGAGTGAAGCAAGAGAAAGAGACGCGGTTCTTGCAGCACTATTCCAAGATTGATAAGGATTTCATTGGATGTCAAAGAGATTTATATAAAGGATGTGAGAGACTTGGGTGATCAGGAAGCTGTAAATGAAGGAGCTGAAATTGGCAATACAGAGCAGTCAGGAAGAACCTGGGAGCCAAGAAAAATGTGAGAGTGCTTGAAGGGAAGACAAATGTTGGAAACCAAGTGCAGACAGGTTCCCTGAAGAGAATGATTTCACTTGAAATGGCAAGAATGAGCTCTTTAATTCAGAGAAAGACATGAAATGAAATGGGCTGCTTCAAAGATCAGAAGCAGTGCAAAAAATGGCCTGAGCACCTGGTTGGAAGTGAGAAGATGTGGTTGCAAAGATAATTGAAGGTGGTGACTGAGCTTTGAAGTGAGTGTGGAGCTAGAATATTGTTCTTTTATGCAGTTGAACTCTACAAGTGATAATGCATTCCAAAACTACTTTGCACTAACATTATCTGTGAAAGGCACTAACATTATCCACACAGAAACAGGATTGACATGAAAGAAATTGAAATGACTACTATGTCTTATGCTTTACAAGAAAGGTCACTATTTGCAGGAAATTAGGTAACCATTAAGCAGCTTGCCAGTTCATATCTGGGCTTTCCTCCTCTGGATTGAGTACACACCCATTTTGATAGCAGCTGGCTAAGAATTTGTACAATCATAGCCAGAGCTGCATAACCAGAGTCTCTTCCTCAAGAATCTGACAGTTAAGTCTCCTTGACCTGGTTTACTAGGAGCCACTACTTTTGACTACTATAACATGGGCTCTATCAAAGAAGTCAACTCTTTTGCTACTAAATTGTCACTCTATAAGCAGTTCTAACAGTACGCTCTCTGCAGGCACTGGACATATCCAGAGTATAAGCTGCATTCCTTTAGTGAACCAATATATAGAATAGATACTTCCACGAAGTCTTACAGTTCATCATGCCTTCGAAACCAATGGTGTTTAGCTGCCATTGGCTGTACATGGTGGCCCTTACTATAAGGCTCATAACATTTCAAGGCAGGTAGAGGTCGACCTTGTTTGTCCCACAATGACCGATTCCAGAAGTGGTTCCCTTCACCAGGGTAAGCTTCACCCAAAGGCAACCATGCCGATTCCCAGTAAACAACACCAAGTCCCAAATCTCCTGGCACAGAGCTCACAACCTTAAGCAGCTCACTTAATGCTGCAGCCTGAGCATTAGGAGACTCATTGGGTGCTGTCCAAAAATTAGCAGTTTCAACCACCACTACAGGCTTTCTATACCGAGTTGCTACCACTTTTAGAGAGGACTCTAGGTCAGACAGTGATGCACCATCTCCAGAGTAAAAAGAAAGGCCCAAGTAATCAAATTCTACTTGATTTGCACGCATCAGGTCCATGAACCAGGTAACTAAGCCCTGATCTTGCCCATTGTTGATATGTATCATGGAAGCAATCCCTTGCCTCTTCACAGCTGCTAGCCCACTTTTCAGAAGACCAGTGAAGAACTTGGTGTTGCGGAGACTCCCAATTGGCCATAAAACTCCATTTGAAACTTCGTTGCCAACTGCAACAATGAAGGGAGGAGTCCCTTGAGCCTTTAAAGCATCAATCACATCAGCAACATAGTTGTTAACAGTTATACTTAGAGTGTCAAAGTCTAAGTCACGCCATGCAGCTGGTGTTGTTTGCTTTCCTGGATCAGCCCAGTAGTCTGAGAGGTGCAGACAGAGAAGAACTTTGAGGTTGGCTTGCTTGGCTCTTCGGGAAAATTGAAGAACACTTGGTAGGTCACTGTATCCAGCAGGGGGATTGACCCACAATCGCAGGCGGACTAGGTTTGCACCATGAGCAGCAATTATAGATTCAGGAGGTTTGGGGTTTGATAAGTCAAAGTCAAAGTACTTTGTGCCATTCCTCTCACATTGAATCACAGTTGAGAGATCATGCCCAAGTAGCATGCCTTGACTTGATGCCATGATGATTCTGATATGGTGATGAAGACAGTTCCTTTTGAGCTTGTGAATGGGTAGAGAAGGTGGAAATCAAGATCTGTTCAATGTGAAACAATGCAAAATTGAGATGATCCGTCTGCAGCAAAAAAAGTAGGAGACAACAAGAGAATTAGTGATCAACCCAATTGCTGCTGATGTGTGGTAGATCACTTTCCAAAATTGCTGAATTCTTTTGAAATCAACAACTAGCATCCTGAAACTTAGAGGACCTTCACTGGATTACCAATTACCAATAAATGGACAACATAATTCTCTCTCTGCTGTGATTTTTCGGGTCCTTGGTGTCTGCTTAGACCTTAGAATTCCTTTCTCCAACCACTTCATTGAGAGAACATGAACTGCTCACATGTTACACATACATGTTAGCCATTACTGATCAGAAGTCTCTAAGAGCCGACTCACGTGAAACCCAAGGTCGAGACTCGAATCCATTCCCAGGAAATTTGCTAAATCTGAGGCTTTCCAGGACTTCCACATCACGTGCACATCTTAAGTATCATGATTCACAGGATAAGGATTAAAAATTCAAGAAGGCAACCAAGGACGACCCCCCAATTTCACAGGACGAGATCCTGCACTTGGGATTGGAAGCTAGCCCTGACTTTCACACAAGGTGTACTGTGAGAAAGGTATAATAAAGTGCAGAGAGGAGGCAAGACGAGAAGCGATCTGAGAGATCGCAGTACCTTATAGATCAATCGCGATTTCACATACTCTAGGTCATTCACATCTCAAACCAACTGTCCTTGCTCCAGCCATCCAAATCTCTGCACTCCACGTTCCTCGACGACACCTAAATTTCCAGCGCAACCAAGTTGGCTCGAAGAAAGGATGAAGTCTAGCTGCAATTTTATGAAAACGAGCGCAATTTGGAGGAGCTGGAAATGAAAAAAATCAGAGTGAACCAGAAGAGATGAAAATATAGTAGGTGTTGGGAGAACAAGGCTGAATAATCGCAGAAAACTTATTCAGGAATTCATGGCAACAAGAAGCTTGGCCAATTCAAGACCCGTGCACGCACGAGTGCATAGCCAGGTACTAACCGGTGGAAACAACGCAATTTTTCGTCGCCACGATATTTCTCCGCAATTACGATACACGCTATAGTCCCCACAAGCCATTAGAAATGAAATCATGCTGACACCTGCACAGATACTCATCTTTCGCCATCATCGGTACGCATGTGTCAGCTATTCCAACAATAGAGAAGCAATCGCTTGGCTTGGCTCGGAGAGAACCAAGCTGAGTCGCAGTTTCGATCAAGGACGACACTTGGCTCACATCGGCAATGGGTAGGTGTCGACTACCAGTCGACACCTGCGACCAAATGTGCGATGAGTCAAGCATTACGGACCCCACCGACCGCCTACTTTCTCTGACTTCCGCCTCTCAGAAAATGACACGCAGACTCATTTGCTAGGCCGGGGTTTTGGTGTTAGGTAAAGCCCTAGGGGGAGGGCATTCTCGGCACAAGGGACCTCCTGGAGGTAGGCCCCTTATTCTGAAAATGCCCTCAAGGGCTTTAGAGCATCTCCGATGGTGCTCAGTATGTGACTTCAGACTGTAAAATTTATTGCGAACAAGTCAAAATGTGCCAGTTTAGCTCAGGAAATTGGTTTTTCTGCACCAAATTCATGCAGTTTGCCGTGGCTGGTAAAAGGTGCAACACAGTTGTGCACCTCCAAAAAAGAGTGTAATGAATTGGACCTGACTGCGACTCAGTATTTCTTATCGGTCGGTCATAATGATTCATCCAGGTGATTTGTTATTAGTAGTCCAGTTACAGTTTTATTGTTGGGGTTGCTAAAAAAACACAGCTAAACTTAGACATTTAATTTTACTATCCAGAGTTACATACTGAGCACTCTTGGAGATGCTCTTACCGTGGGTAAAGCACAGCTACTGAACGTTTAGGGAATGAATGAATTGTCAAGATGATTCATCTCTGGACAAGGAATGATTTATTGTTACAGTTCTATAATATTTGGAGAGCACCTCATGTCAGTGAATATCCTCATAGATGAAAGGAGAGATCTATGCATACTCCTCAAGAGTGGGAAGAATCTTAAACCTACCACCCTACCCCTCCTATGCCTAGTGATCTATGGATGTTTAGGTTCAAGATAATAATCACCTCATGATTCACTATGGGTAAATATTAAAAATCATGTGAAGGAAATTTCAAGAATGTGAGGTTGGAGACCCTTATTTGAAAATGTGCAGTAATTTCATTTATGACCTTATCAATATCATCTTTGTAACATATTCACCTTGGAACTTACATTGTGTTTCTATGAGCATTCATGGCTTTGTTCCTATTTCCATCATTAACATATGGCATGGTTGCTTATTGTGCAAAAATCCTTATTTTTTCTAATTTGCACATTTGTTTGAATATCAAAAAGAAGGGTCAAAGTATGCATTGTTTTAAAAACATTCATAGAATCAAATGTGGTTGCATTTGTGCAATGTTGTTCAAATTTATTTCCTTGATTATGATAGTTATTAAAATCCATGTATTTGTAGTCTTTTGTGGTTTGTTCAAACACAATTTCATATTTTTGAAACCAAGTACAATATACATCATATTGGCAAATTATGTTTCATTTCATAAAGATATAATTAATATTGACACATAAAGTAAATTTTTTTCCTATTTGTTTTTAATTAATTATAACCACATCATTAATGATTTTCAATTGCATATTCAATTCAATGTACAATTTTGGTTTGAAGTTGGAACAAATGTTTAGATAATAATTTAAAACATATATATATATATATATATAAGTCATAGCAAGATTTTTCTTTTCAAATAAATGTTGTAAGATTTACACTACAATTTGTGCATTTCCTTTAGTTTGATTTTTCCATTCCAAGTGAAATGTTGAAATAGCCTTTTCAACAATGAAAACAAATTCTCACAAAAGATTTTCAAAATGAAAACATATATTTTTATGACCTTTCTTACAATTTTGATAATCCCAAATACTCAACTCCCCTTTATTTAAAATTTTTTTTTTAGAAAGCACTAAGCCAAGAATTACACAAAACCACAAAACGAATAAATGATATGAATTAAAATGGGGTGTGAACTAATTTTAAACAGTTTTAATTAGGACCTCAAGTTCTCACAATGATAATTAATTGGTATCACATTTTATGATAACCGGTTTGAAAATTGGACCAATGATTTTCACCCAAGTGAAAACTGAACTAATGAGAATTGATCACTTTTTTTTTTTGGAAATTGAGTTAGTTTTATGAAAAAACCAAAATCTAATTATCAAGGAAAGTAAGGTATTTGCAAGTTAGAATTGTTCATTTTTATATCACAATGCCAGTTTTTTTAGCACCCTTGTAAATTAGAATTTGTTCCATGTCAATTTTTATTAAAGTTTATGAAAAAGGACATGTATATGATTGTTATATAATTAGTGTCATAAAATCTTGAAATTGATTGACGTTGAATTTTCTACACCAAATGAGGGATTTTTCATTGCATACAAGTTACAAGGTCACATTTCATAGAGGATGTGTAAATGGACTCACCATATGTTAAGCTTATAGTGAACAAAATTCTCTTTTTTTTTCAAAAGTCAAAAATGTGGTTAACAATTTAAAATAGGAGTTTACAAATCATTTAAATGTCTCATGAAAGTTTTATGGATTTTTACATAGTTTATAATTTCACATCTTTTACCCTAGTAAAAATACATTGTGAAACATATTTCTAGGGATTCAAAACTTTAGTTAGAAGTGATCCAGTTATATTAAGGTAGTTTAGGTTAGTTTAGTGAAAAGAATCTAAGAAACCCAGTGAAGCAATGCCTAAACATATAAAAACCCTTTGTGGGTTTAACATTTTGTAATATTGATTAGGATTTGTGTTTCTTACTCCTTTATGTTGTTCCTTTGCATTGCTCTCTTGTGTTGCTCCATTGTCGATGGTGTTGGTGTTATTATTGTTATTTTGCATTGTTGGTGGTGCTACTATTCCATTGCATTGTTGGTTCTACTATTATGTCGTGCTACCAAGTATCTTGCTTAAGTTATTCTTTCGTGTTGTACAATCCTTTGAGTTGTTTTTTCACGTTGCTAATTGTTATTCCCATTGCATTGCATGTGCTATGGTGAGGTATTTACCCCCCTCACCATGACCTTAGAAATGGTGCATTGTTGGTCCATCGTGTTGTTGTTGCCTCCCTTTACTAACTACCCATCATCACCATTCCCCCTTTTGTTGTTGTTATTTTATCATGTCATTTTTATTGTTATCATTTCGTTGCATGTGCCATGGTGACATACTAGCCCCACCCATCACCTTATGTAGGTGGTGGAACTCCATTGCGATTGGAAACCAAAAAAAAAAAGGTCAGCCTTTTCATTTTATTTTTAAAAAAAACAGATTTTTGGTTTTTTTCCATTTTTTGTTTCCATTTATTTTCATTTTTTTCATTTGTTATTTTTTCATTTTCTATTTATTCTTTTTTGCAAGAAGGTTTTTTTTTATTGTTTAATAACAACTTTGTTGTCTTTCTTGCAAGAATTTTCAAAGAAGTTGAACATTAACAAAAACAAATTCATATTATATTTGCATATGTTTGCAAAAACAAATTGAAAAGGAATTTTACTAATTTTTAAATATTTTCATAAATACTTACATTTTAAGTTGTAGAGCAAGTTTTGGTGTTTTGGATTATCATACATCTATTTGATTTTTCTTTTCCATCCAAGTGCTACATTTTTTTGTGAAAATTGAAAATGACTGAATTATTTGAAAATGAAAATATGATAAGCGAAAATTCATGTGAAGTGCTCATGAATGATACAATGGAAGAAAAATGCTTACAAGAATGTGAAAAAAAATCTAGTCTTCAAACAGAAAGTAGTTAAATACATACAATTTAAAAAATGAAAAAAATATCAAAAAATTACATGTTCAAAGAATAATTTGGAAGTCACATAACAAAAATTTCTTTTATGTGAATGATAGCAAAGATGTTGATGTGGAATGCCTTCAAACTATGAGATGTACTCTTTGTACAATAATCTAATCTTTGTTTATAACCCTAAAACTCAAACAAGGAAAGGTCTAACCTTATACAATATAACAATGGAATAATAAAATTGAAAACACATGTGAATGCAAACCATTTTATTATTGTAAAAATGTTTGAGAAGGAAGTGAATAGTCCTTTGAGAGGAGAAATGAATAGTCAACTTACAAAAAAAAAACCAAATCTATTGGGTGATGCAATTGTCAAATTTTTTGTTGTTAAAGATCATATCCATAAATATTATGTGTAGTTAAAATTGTTTCTTGAGGATATGGGCTCATTGATTATTAAAATAATCGACCCATGCAACTTGTGAAAAATCTATGGATTAAGCATGGAAAGTCTATGGACAAAAGTTGTATGTTTTACCAACTCAAACAAAATGTAATTATGCAATAACAAGCTTTGATCTTTGGATGTAAAAAGGTGTTCATGAAGTATTTGCCTTTGTGATTAACTTTTTGGAAGTTGATTGGCAATTAAAACATGTCACATTTGGTCTTTTTGAAGCTATAAGTATTCTTGGGAAAACTTTGGCGAAAAGTTTGATTAAGTTATTAGAAAAATAATGTTAGAAAGAATTATTGTTAATGTGAAATATGAGGGATCTAACTTAAATGCAATGATTAATACATTAAAAAACAATCATTGCGTAAGTTGAAACATTTTAAGTTTGGAGAAAAGTTTTCAAGGTAGTTAATTTAAACATGCATTTTTAAAGGTTTGTCAATATGTTACAACAAATGAAAAAAATGTAAACACTTCATATGTTTCTAATAAAACTACACAAGAAGATTTGCAAAAGTGCATAACATGGCCCAAAAACTCTAGGAAAGGTCAACAAAAATGGAATAATGCATGTGTTGAATCTAGTTTGGCACTAAGGAAGTTGAATACTTGAGTGAAAATAAGGCAATTTTTTAATTTGATGTATGTTACAATTTTTGCTATAAGTTTTAATTAATAGTAAGTTTTAACAAATTATTTTCTCTTTTGCAAATTTGCCAACAAAATTATCCGTTTTTAGAGGCATTACAATTTGAAAAAGAAATTTGTTTTTATTATAACATGTAGATTGTTATTCAAAGACAACTACACAAATTCCTCCTCCTTTGACATGACACTCAAATCATTATTAATGTGTTTTCCCCTATTTCGTTTGCTCGAATTCTTAATTAAAAAATCATTAGTTGTTAAATGATGCTTTAAATTTTGCCATCTTCATTTCTTTGAATTTGAAAAAAAAAAAAGCATGAATTTCAATTTAATTTGATAATTTTATGAAAGAGGAATCCATTGTTGCTCTTGAGTTAGGTTGTTTGGCCTTTAACGGACTTAAAATTGTAAATAATAAACATCAAAAAAGATATTCATGATGTTTTAGATTTTTATTTTTTTTGCAAAAATATGAGAAAAAAAAGGCTCATAACATGTTTTTGATGTTGGATCCTAAGGTGAAGAACTTATGTTTAATGCCCTCATTTATTTGTCATGAGCAAAGCAAAGCCATTGTTGAAAAATATAATAAAAGAGTCTTCTGTCTCATTTTGTTAAAATGTCATCATCATTTGCATCTCTTGTTTTAAAATGACACTATTCATGAAAATTGCAATCTGGACATTTTTGAGATGATAATAAACACAAATGAACCAAAGAAAGAACTTGTTAGTAGGGAACTTTTAATTTCCAAGAGGTTTTAAGTAGGTGTGAAAAATATCAAATCTCCTCTTCAATAGTGGGAGAAGCATGAAATTAGGTTTCATATAATTAATTGCCTTGCTTGTCAAATTTTAGGCATTGTTAATTTACAAAAAAAAAAAGAATTTTTTTGGGCAGGAATACTTACTCCTCTTAGGAGATGACATTTACAATCAAATAGCTTAAATAAAATAATGTTTTTGAACAAAATTTAGCCTAATGACCTTAAGATTAGTTGTAAACCCTTTTTAGTTTAATGAAACTAATTGAAACTAATGCAAAGTTAGAATAGTTAAAGAAATTTCTAGAAACATTTTTAAGAATGAGATTTTGACAATATAGTTTATTATTAAAAAAAAATTGTGTAACAGTTTCATCATTCTTTACACAAATTTGTTTTTACTTTTCAATTATTTCTTAATTGATTTTGTAAAAATGAATATAAATTGCAGATCCAAATCAGGCAAATCGAATATGAAAACCAACTGTTATGACATTTCTGAGAATTGTCCTATTTGAGAACTGGCTTGATTATAAAAAATTGCAGTATGTTGTATTGCTGCACTATATTGAAGTTGGCCACAAAATCTGGTCATGCAACTTGGTTTTCTTGATTTTGTGATAAGTTCAAATTGCAGGCACTATTTAGCAGCACAAATCTCCCACCAGGACTAGTTCATGTTATTTGTTTGTAAGGAAACTAGATTGTACAAAACCCAACCCAAAGAAAAATACTATTGGAAACCATGAGATGACTTGTCCATCAATCCGAATTTAGTAACAAGGTCAAGATTAAAGATGCTAACTATCACAATACCAAGTGCCCTGATATTATACTGCCAAAAATTACTGTGGGTGGAATGGCTACCTGATGCAGCCTTAAGCTTGTCTGTAGTCAAACATATCACATGACATGGACCCAACAACAACGCCGCTTGCACTCACAGTTCATCATGATGCTGCACCAACACAAGGATCAACCACTCATTCACTCCACTATTTCACCCCAAGTTCTCCAAAACTACACACTAGAAACATGTTGAATGGGTACATTCAAAGCCTCAAGTGTTTTAAAAAACAGTCAACCTGAGCACCAAGGATGAGCCAAAAAAACATGTATGATAAAGCCAAGAAACATCATGGCTAATACTTTTGATTGTGTACAAGTGTGACAATGCCAATACCATCTACTGACCTCAATCAGTTCTTTGCACCGAGTGTAAATAATATTGTTATGGTACACCAGATGCTGTGAGTTGAATTTGAAGTGTACAAAAATTTAATATTTTTAGCTGAAGCATTTACTTCAGATTTGAATATCAGGTTTCCAGTGTTGGCAAGAAAAGTTTCTGGTAATGAACAAAGACAACATAATGGAAAGCTAAATAAAAAGGAATCAAGCAAAATGTAAGCAAACTTCTATACAAATCAAAGAACCATGCAAGAAAATGGTGGGGCAGCAACTACATGAGGCATTACAGCAAACCAATGTGCAAATGTCAGTATAACTGCATTACAAAGGAGGGGCCATGTAGTTGGAAACTTACAGGGTTGTCCTCATCATCACCAAGATTGTTGTCATCCTCCACATCATCAGCCAAATCCTGTCAAAATCCATGAAACAGAATCCAATTCCCCCACATGGTAAGGTAGTAATAGTATAGGGCATTCCCAACAGTAATGCTGTCTAAAAGAACCAACACATGGCTGCGGTCAACAAGAAATATTTGAAATCACATACACCCATGAATTCAAACATGTACCATGACATGTTCCAGATCATTTTCAGTTACTCAACAATGATGGCAGCAATCAAGTCACACAGGAAGCAAGAGAATGCAGTTGAAAGTGCCTCCAGGGCTAGGATGCTCCATACCTGCTTTTCTTGTTTCCGATTCTCATTTTCAAACATTAACTTCTCAGCCTGTTCATTCCAAAATATTCATCCCATCAGACTCTTGGAGTAGTTCCACTTGCAAGCAAACAAGACCTCAACAATTGGACCAATGCCACAGTAAATGTTGCTGAAGGCCAAAAACTACATCATAAAAAGTATCTCACAGAACATACCTCTTTGAATTTACCCCAAGTCTGTTCTGCAAAAGTCTTGGCATAATTGGGATCATCAGTTATCAAAATGTTGTCAAATATTGATCCTGCCTTGACCTAAGAAGACAAAAAAATTATTCAGTATTTAGCACTTCAGCTACCACTCAGGGTCATGGTCTTCTTCGCCACTACATGACATTGGATCTGTATTGATATTGGTTCATGAATGGTTTGCCTTCAACCCTGCTTTGTGCTGAACCCCAAAACATCAATTTTTCATGCAAGAAGAGTTGAAAGGACTGAATCACATACCTGCCATAGTTCAATTCCAAAATACTTCAAGGGAGCAAAGACATAGATATCTGGATCATCTTCAAAATCTGTTGAGAGCCAGAGGGAACATAGTAAGGATTCCTGACATCAAAAGGATTGAGGTAAAAACAAATCAACACAAATTAACAGAGACCAGTTTTTGACCAGAGTCAATGTTGGGTACCTGGATTATCAATCAAGGGAGCCTTCCACTTCCCCTTGAAGTTGGGGTTCTTAAGTTTCTGCAAAGTGAAAATTATTTCATGAGAGCACATGTTGGCAATTGTAAATGCAGTGGAACTGGACAGATGATATTGAAAGCATAAACAATGTTGGGAAATCAGAACGTTGGAAAAACCAGCACACAAATGTTCCTGGCATCAAACCTTCTGCTTCCAGGGGCCCTTGTAGTCAGGGTTGGGAATTGTCGGTGCTGACCACTCACCATCCTCCTCATCCCAATCTTCAGGCTGTAGAAGCCAAAGTTACTGTGTTTCATCAGTGCCACTAATGGACGAAGTGGTTTTGGGTCGATTACATTGAATCCAATTAAGGATGCATTGTCTTTCCAGACTACACAAGTTAGTCATCCCCTTCCCTGAATTTAGATTGCAATCTAGTTCTAATCAGAGGATCCATGAAATGAATTAAGCACCAAAGTTAACCTAACTGTAAATGAGTTGTGGGCATGATTTACAGGTTCTAGGGTGTCAACTGGTGCATCTGTCCTGCATCTGACAAAGGGTCAGTTTCCATATGGGCCACCCAGCCACAATTTTTTGGAAAACCACTAAGGAATCAGTGAAAATCTAGCAGTAGAGTGTTCAAATGTCATTTTTTTTCCCCCCACCACATCTCAATGGAATGAAGTCGACCCTTTGACTTCTAATTATTTTGAACACTTTGCAAGATAAGGATGAGCCATCACTTGCAAACCAATTGAAATAATAAATAGTTGGCACTACTCAAATTTGATGGGTGGGGGGGAGGACCAACCAACCCACCTCAGACTGGCCAGAAAATAGTGGGCAGGTGGGCCACATGGAAACTGACCCTAACTCCACCAATTCCTTAACTAGCATAAGCAGCATGTATAACTTCAGACAGTTCCATCCTCCTGCTATCATTATCACAAATTCCAATCCCATGTGCACAAACCAACATCAAAACAATTGAGACAAGAAGTGCACATGTGTGTCTTTGTCCTAACCTTTTCAGCATTTGGGTCAGGAATCTCCTTCAGTATTGAATCATATCCCTACACATTGAAATCCAAACCCATGTTCTGTTACCTCCACATATCAAAAGCAGGACACCCAGAAATAACACACAACATTGAGCTATGGGTTGCAGATGGCACAAAAACTGGTGATGTCACAGCTTAACAATGTCTTGATATGTACTGAGGACTTCTCCATGCTTCTGATCTAAGCCAACCTGAAAAAATTTGAGAGATAACCCAATAGTTTTGTTACAGAGATTTCAGATGTGAGAACAGATAACAAACAGGCAAAGCAGGAAACCCAACTGTAAAGAACCATAAACCAAAAAGGAAAAAACTGGGAAGAGGTTTGAACAGCAGTAATAGTCACACACATTACAGGAATATTTATGGCATTAACCAGCTACCATACAACCCCTGTGACTTCACAAGCTCCCAGCAGTGGGTGAGGTCAATGTCATACACTAACCAACATGCTGAATTTCTGTCACAAGACCAGCTGTAATGGGAAAACTCAGCCATGACACTGGCTAGCTCAACAGAACCTGAAAAAGGAGGAGAAGCATAATCTTAAACAATCCACAGTTGATGAGAGCAAAGTTTTTGTAGATAGAGAAGACAGAACATACCTCAGGTTTCTTTGACTCAGGATCAGGTATATATTCTCGGTCATCCCAATCCTCTGGCTGGAAAGACAACAGTCTCATTACATTGTGATGATAAAGACAAGAAAAATCTATAACCAGTCATGATTGATGAGCAGAAAAGCTCGAATTAAAAAACAATCTGCTGCGACAGTTCTTCTACCTTAGTTGCATTTGGATCTTTGATCTTTCTGGGTGGCAAAATGTCCCAGTCACTGTAGATGCTGCCAGAGTGCTTCTCTTTGTTGTCTACAAGAATACTGTAGCTGGCATCTGGTTTGATGATGAGTGTATAAACATGTGTAAGCTTGTCCTTTTCACAATCCAGAGATTTCTTGATCTGATAGTTCTGTCCTTTGTATTGGAGTATAGCATGGATCTTGTTTGTGCCTATGCCACAAATATCAGGCCCAAACATAATACTGCAACACACACATGTTGTCAACAATTTGAATGGGAAGAAGTATTGGGTGAGGCTGAACCAACATAACTCTCATGGGCATTGAGAAATCTCCAGACCAATGACTATTAGAGGTGGCCAGAACCAGGCAAAAATGCTCTTCATTTGAGTCAAAGAAAAATTCCAGATAAGGACTAAAGAACACGAAAGGGAAGAATTAGTTCAAGATGAACTATAAAACTAACTGCATGAACAGGAGGCTGTAACAAATAGGAGAATTTGGTCTGCAGCGGGAGAAAGAAAGGCATAAGGCAGTGAAAGTGAGCTACAATCACCTGTAAGGAGAATCACCACCAAAGGTTTTCTGGTCAAGGGCACTTAAGAGTTTCACATAACCACCTCCACATTCAATTTTCTGTTCATGTTTCACTGAAAATTGAAGGACCAGTGTCTTGCCTCTGTTGCTAAACTCACGAAATTCTGATGAGATGGCATAAAACCGTGAATCAGGAGTTGTTTGGATTCCTGCCAGAATGATCAACATTCTAAACATTAGACCCCATGAGAATGCCATTTCCGCAACTGTCAAGCATCTGCATTGACTCCATACCATGCAAATGCAAAGAACAGACACCCACTTTGACAACAAAATGCAATCACTTAAGCACAGAGCTCAATTTAGACCGACATGATACAGCTCCAAGAAGAAGGGGATTCATTGAGAAATAAAGAGGTTGCACCTTTGTCATTAGCATCTCCATGCCATTTCCCAGCTGTATGGACCCAGTTTCCATTCAAACCTTCACTCTTCTTCCAATCTGACACCACCCATCTACTCTCCCAGCCATCTTCACAAGGAAAGATGCAAAATCAGAGCACAACCTTTGCCACAGAGAGAAACCTACAACAAGGGCATCAACTGGCCCCCTGTCCAAGACCTACATCACGGCTCCAAATGTATCCAATCAGTTTCACTCAAATTGCATAAGAATGTTGATCGCCACCCACACACATACGCCAATCTAAATCGGTTTCTTCCCCTATTTCATCATGCTCCCGAATCTTGAGCTCATAGCAGGACGACCGAAAATCCCCTTTTCGACATAAAGCTTTACCGCAACAGCCAACACCATGTCTACAACGAACTCTCCAAGAAAAAACAAACTTCTCAATGCAGGATCGGCAGCTACACTGCAGTAAAATGCCGACACACCTATATTATATCTACAAGGTGCTAAGAGACATCTAAGTTCATGGAAGCTCAATGCAACCCAAAAATAAATAAAAAGCCAAGCAAAGAAGTCTATCTGCATGTCTGTTTTGTGGGCGCCTAACCTTCAAATCGCTCCTCAAAGATCACCTCTGCACATGAGAGGGAAATGCAAATGCAAGCGAGAAGCAGGAAAAACAAGAAGATATGAGCACCCGACCACGTGGCCATCCTTCTTCCCACCTCCCTCTCCCTCACTCGCTTGCCACAACGTCTGACGGCGAATCCCGAAACGGTTGGAAGCAACAAATCTACGCACAGAAAACAGACAAAATGCAGAAAACACGCGCAGAAAGCACCCGTGTTGGGCAGCAGTTGCCACAAACAGGAACGGATGCCCGGAGGGTATCAAAGAGATTCTCAGGGCTCAGAGCCGCGCGGTTCTCACAGAATCAAAGAACCGAATTCACCTACCTATTCAGGGACTATCGCATTCGTTCCAACTTTTGGAAGTTTTACCTTATTAGAACCGGTTTCACATTAGGGGAACTGGTTTTTTTGGTGAAAGTGTTTAGACTGTTTAGATTGGAAGGGATTATTTTTTTGTGTTCGGACTGTGGACACAGTATGTAGATGTACAACGTCTGATCTATTGGCAGGGCCAGCGTGTTTGTGATGCCTTGTTTTTGTGAGAAATTGGTGATACAAAAAAGGGGCTGCAACTCATACAAGGGATTTTCTTAGAATTTTTTTCTCTCCAAAGTTATATTATTTCCAGGAAAAAGAATTAAAATAGCCAGATTAAGACCACAGGCTCTAGCATGTCACCAAAATATAAGAGAGTTCCAAAGAAAATTTATACTTTCCTCTCTGATCCGACCAGTGTTTCTTTCTTTTTGACAAATTTTCAAGCTGTGGCTATAAAGAAAAACACAGTGAGAATTGTACAAACGTTTTTTTTTAGAATTTTTTTTTTTTGCAAAAGTGGCCACATTTTGAGGAAAAAAGGTCACATGTCGCCATATTTAGACAATGAATTGCTATTGGTCGCCAGAACTAGGCAGGATTATAAAAAGATTCTACCTGACTGTCTGCACTCGGCTATCGCCTCTCGCCTGCCCTTATTTTGGTAATGCCCTTGACCTAGGGATTTACCCTCCACAAAACTGGAAAAAAAAGAACATGTCTCTGACCTCTAACATTAGTCACATTAGTCCACCTCAGTGTTTTTTTTGGCAGTTTTTTTCCATTTGGGAAAAAAATAAAAAATAAAAAAATTGTCAAATTCTTTTTTTTCCTTCAAAAATGACCAACCATTTACTTGGGAAATGTTTGTGTTGCCTCAAAGGAAAGCTTCTCCTAGGGCAAATGTGTTGTCTCTAGAAATAATGGCCTTTCCCCAATGCAATGTTCCATGGGAAGTTCCCCAAGAAATAAGCCTTCTTTGGTGCAAATGTACTGTTACAGTATGAACTTTCCCCAGGGCAATGCATTGCTTGCCATTTGCCTCAAAGAAATAATGGCTTTTCGCTTCAATGCCCAGGGGAAATAATGGCTTTTCCCTTGGACAAATGTCTTGCCACAGGAAACATTGGCAAATGCAAGTGAAAAAAAAACATCTTGATCCATGAAATGGTAGGGTGACTACTTGTTCCTTGTGGATTTCTTCCTTTGGGAAGTTGGATTTTATTTAAAATTTTGCAATCTTCACGATCAATTGAATTATGTGAAATGCTTAATTTTTTTTGGAAGATTGCACAATAGATGAAAACCTATGGAGGAATGTGGTATAATGGATCAAAATTAAAATTCTCAAGAATGAACTATTGAAAAAAAGTTGTAAAATGGATGAAATGTTGGCTCAATTTCTTACATAATGTATAAGAATAATATAACAATGAAAAGTTGAAGTTGTGCAACAAATGAAATGCTAAAGACAAAAGAGCAGTGGGACTAAGTTGCAGAGGATGTTGTTTTTGAATGAACATCCAAGAGAGAGTACATGCAAAGAATCCATCTAGGGATGACGATGGCTCTTGGAAGAAAAGATTTGATCTCAAAACTTAACATGCTCATCAAAACAATGATTCTTAACATTTGCATCACATTTGTCTACCATTTATTGAAATACGGGGAAAGAGTCACAGACAAAACATTTACTATAATTCATGTACAACCAATTGTTTTGAAAAACATTTTTGATTGAACACTTGTTTAAATTGTTGCTTCTACTATCATGTGTAGGGCAAAACCCTAGGGTGAGGGCATTATCAAAATAAGGGGCCTAGGACAAGCCGAAAGTTGAGTTCGGCCTCTCATTTTGAGAATGTCTCACCCATGAGCTTTAGCTATCTTAAAGCACAAGACAAAATTGATCATGAATCAAACCTAGGTAGATCACTAAGCGAAAGTGTGAGAGGGATATTATGCCTACTACTCAATACTCTATAGTTGCAGGAAAATTATGCTTACTTATAGGTGTAGAGCCCTCCCACTATTGAGGAGTATGCACAATATCCTTCCCATTTTCTAGGGGGGCAATTGATGAATATAAGGTGCCCTCCAATACACTACAGATTTTCTTCAAGTGCTTTATGTGCTTGGCACTAGGTTATGATAACTTACTTCAAGTATCATAACAAGCAACAGATAGGAGGTGCGAGAAATTGAGAAGCTCGTTAAATCATCCAAAGGTCCTAAATGTACTGTTGCATTTGTTTTTCACTGTCTGCCCCTGGCCCGATTTGATTTTTTTTTTTAATATGGATGATGCCCAGAAACATTTGAGCCCGTGTGAAGTAGAGTTTTTAGGGTTAGTGTTTTCCCGGTGTTTTGTCGTGCATCCACGCCATGGGCAGTGCAAGCTCCGTGACACAACTGCCAATGCCACGCCCGTTGCACTGAAGCCATCGCTGTGTTGGTGGAGCGCAGCGAGGTCTTTGTGAGCTGGTCTGGCAGAAGCAGCCGCAGCAGGAGGAGGAGGAGGAGCAGCAGCAGCAGGTGGTGGAGCTCCAGGAGGAGGGTGTGCAAGTGCGGTATCTAGTAAGACTATGGGATCTTCAGCAGAAGAAAGTAATCCTCCTGACACGGCTTCGAAGAAGCGTGCGGCGTCGCGTCAAATTTCGAAAGATGATGATCCGGATCTTGAAGATGCGGTAGCAGTCGAGAGTGGGACTTTCAGGAAGGCTAGCGACGCTGTTCTTGCTAATCGACGGATTGTGAAAGTTCGGCGCACGGGTACTACCGTGGGAGGTGGAGGAGTAGGCGGTGGTGGTGGCGGTGGTGGGACCGCTGCTCCCAACCCTTTTGCATCTATTCGTCTTGTGCCGCCTGTTGCCTCAGCCAGTGATGAAGGTGTTGCTCCTCAGCCTCAGCCTGCGCCTGGTCTGACAGATCCTTCGGAGACTATTGTTGCCCTGGAGAAAGGAGATGAGACTGAAGTACCTGCGAAAGAATCCGATCAACCTCCCACAGAGGCCAATCTCGAGGCAAAAAATGATGCGGTAGCCATTGAAGTGTCGGGTGAGGAGAAGTTGGGGTTAGGCCTCGAAGAGGAGTCAAAAGCTTCGGCCAAGACAGGGGAGAATGGAGAGGCAAGCGTTGGAAGTGCTGTTGGGCCGGTCGGTTCAAGTTCTGAAACATTCCAGCAGCTTTCTTCTGCAAAAAATGCTTTTTCTGGCTCGTTTGGGACTGGATTCTCCTCATCAACATTCACATTCGGGAGCACGCAGACATCAACAGGCTTTTCTTCTTTTGGTTCTTCCTCTTGGTCAGGGTTAGGGTTTGCAACGGGGCTCGCGGGTTCGACAAGCTCGACGACAGCAGCTACGGCTTTCCCATCTCTCTCCAGTGTGTTTGGCAACAAAAATGGCAACACGACTTCGTTCCAGCTTTTCGGATCTCAAGCTGCCGGAACTGCCACTCCAGGGTTCGGGGCCCAAAATACGGGAGGGCTAGTCCTCCAAGAAGTTCCTTCACAAACGGGGGAAGAGAAAGAAAAACCGGTTTTTGCAGCTGATGCCTCGCTCTTTGAGTTTCTTGGCGGTGAATGGAAGGAGCGTGGGAGGGGTGAGATACGTCTGAATTTGCCTGAAGACAAAGACAGAAGGCCAAGATTGGTCATGAGATCCAAAGGAAATTTACGGCTACTCTTGAATGCTAATCTGTTTCCAGATATGAAGCTCACGAAGATGGACAATCGGGGAGTCACATTTGTGTGTGCCAACAGTGCAGGGGAGGCTAAGGTTGGTCTCACCACATATGCTGTGAGAATGAAGGACAGTGCTATGGCAGCAGATTTTCTTGCCTCTGTCCAGATCCACAAAGGCGAACCTAACACTGAACCCAGGACCCCAGAAAGCTCTCCTAAGGCTGTGGATAGATTGGTAGAAGGCGGCTCTGAACAACTAAGTGAAGATATTGAAACAGGAGCGAAGCGGGATACTGCAGAGGTTTGAAAAGTGACACAATTCTCAGCCAGGTTAGTCTGGCTATGAGAGAGCTTAAGGGTTTAGCCTAATCCAAGTTGTGAATTTTTTTCCTTTAATATCCTGTTGTTTTCTTATGACATCAGCTGTAAATTTGCCAATTTTCATAGCTTTTCCAGAATGTTGAGTTGTTGCTTGCAGGTATTTTGACCCACTTAAGGTTTTTCCTGCTAACAAAGCATCTCCTGGGGTGCAATGAGTACACATGTTTTCTTGCAGTTTGCAGGCAATGCTCAAGTCTCCATACTTCAGTGCGTTGTTACTGTGAGGAGGAATGAGTTGCTTGCTTAGATGCTTTCACTTACACTGTCTGACAAGTACAAGGTCCTCTCTTTTTGAGCAGCGATTGCTGAAACCTGGCACTTGTAGACTCAGGTTCACCATTTAGATGGTTATGCCATTCCATCATTTGCATTGTTATCCATATCTGAGTGAGACATTCGTTGATGCTAAGATAGGCCAATTATTTGTGCAAACTAACAGGCACAGAAGTAAAGCCTTGAGCTGTGAGTAGGACAGGAGAACAACATTTGAACCCTGGGAGATGCAGAATTACCCAAATTTTTGGGGAGAATCCTTGTAGCAAGCAGGATATCAAGAGGAAAGTAAGTGAAGTTCTGGTTCTTCACTGAGCCGT